>RRZU010130159.1_pt1 | contig 56380 bp, 66 predicted proteins | sample 2165561 | NCBI WGS metagenome assembly RRZU01 (sample SAMN10456909, study PRJNA506462) | wastewater metagenome | isolation source: wastewater sludge | place: USA: Moscow, Idaho
CGCGGATATCACGGCCGCTTGTCAGGACGACAGCACGCAGTACTGGCTACCGCTACCTCGGCCGTACACACCGCAGGCCGCCCAGGGATTCATCACGCAGATGGCGCCCGCAGCATTGGACTCGGGCGACGGGATCATCCGAGCCATCGACATCGCCGGCCGCCTGCATGGGGTCATCGATTTCAAGAGCACCAACTGGCCCGGCGCCGACACCGAAATCGGGTACTGGGTCGCGCCCTGGGGGCGCGGAAACGGACTCGCCGGGCGCGCTGCCCGCCTGCTGGCCGACTGGGCGCTCACCACTCAGGACATCGCCCGAGTCACGATCTACGCGGCCAGCGGTAACGTCGCGTCACAGAAAGCAGCGATCGCAGCCGGATTCGTGCACGAGGGGACGAAGCGCTCCGGCGGGGTCACCCATCACGGCCGTGTCGATCTCGAACTGTTCGGCAAGATCCGCTCCGACATCGCCAGTTAGGGCGTCGTCGCCCGCTTCAGACCAGGCAGAGCTCGTTACCTTCGGGGTCGTCGATGCCGCAGGCAAGGTGTTCTCCTGGATCATCGGGGATCGGTCGCCGCAATACACCTCCGAGCGCCACCAACTCCTTCGCTCGGGTCGCCAAGGCCGCTCGCCTCGTCTCCCAGTCGTCGCTGCGGTCGGTGACCTGGACGTCGAGATGCACACGATTTTCTTTGTGGTCTTGGGCTCGGGGACGACCTGGAACCAGATCGGCGCCCCCTGCCCGTCCGGGTCGACGACGCGGTCGCACGCGTCGCCGTCACCCAACTCCTCCTCGGGCTCGCCGATCGAGAGGTAGTAGGACCGCCACGTGTCATGGCCCGCCGGCGGCGGCTCAGGCACGTACCGCAGGGCCGCACACCAGAACGGCACGAGCCGCTCGGGCGCGGCGCAGTCGATGGTGAGGTGGATCTCAGCCACGGTGCCTCCTCCTACTCAGGGCCTGGTTGCTCGTCAGTCACAGCTCCCGGCGGCTCCGCGAGAACCCTCGGGATCGCCTCGAGCAGATAGAGCGAGCCGTCGAAGACGCGGATGTCGACGACGTCGAGGGCGACGTCCGGCAGCTGATCGTAGATCCGCGCATGCCCGGTCGCGCCGGTGATGACGGGAAAGACGACGGCCCGAAACCGGTCCACGAGGCCCGCCCGTAGGAGCGATCGACACAGGCTGGGGCTGCCGATAGTTCGCAACGGGGTGCCGCCGGTTTCCTTGAGAGCACGCACGGCCGTCACTGCATCTCCGCGCACGAGGGTCGTGTTGGCCCAGGTCAGGGGTTCCGACAGCGTCCGAGAAAAGACGATCTTGGGTCGATCGGTGAGCCCCCCGAGGCCTTCGGCGCCGGCAGTGGCCATCTCGGCGAACAGGCGGTACGTCGCGGCGCCCAGGAGCAGTCGGTAATCCTGCGACTGCTCCGCGGCCAGGAACTCGGCATACTCCGGACCGCCCAGGCCCCACAGCCCCGGCCAGCCGTCGGCGCCGCCGAAGCCGTCGAGCGACGTGATGTAGTCGACCATCAACTCAGCCATGCCTGATCCTCCCCGGCGAACTCGACGGGAGGCGCAGCGCCGCGCCGGTCGGCCCGGGTCGCGTCGCGCTCACGTCTTGAGCCTGAAAGAGCGTTACATGTAACATTGGTTCATGGCGGTGCGAGAACGGGTCAGTGAGTACAGGGCGCGGATGCGTGCACAAGGGCTACGTCCTGTGCAGATCTGGGTGCCAGACGTCCGTTCTGCGGAGTTCGCCTCTGAGGCGCACCGTCAGTCCCTGGCCGTTGCCGCGTCGGCCACCGCCGCGGCGGACATGGACTTCGTCGAGGCCATCTCCGACGACTGGGCCGAATGAAGCGCGGAGACATCGTCACTGTCGCTGGGGGCGTCTACGCGAGCAAGCCCCGCCCCGCGCTGGTGATCCAGGACGACCGGTTCGAGGCAACCGATTCACTCACCGTCTGCCCGCTCACGACGACAGCGGTCGACGCACCCCTCCTGCGCGTTCCGGTGCCGGCCGACTCGGTCAGCGGCCTGAGCCAGCAGTCCTTCCTGATGGTCGACAAGGTGACGACGGTGCGGCGGAGCAACGCGCACGCAGTGATCGGCCGACTTGAGAGCACGACCTTGGTCGAGTTCGAGCGACGCCTGCTGATCTTCCTCGGCTTCGGAGGCTGATCGCCGACCCCTCACGGGCCCGCCTCCCTTGCCGTGGACTAGGTCGAGGTGGGAGCGAGCCTCAGACAGTCCCGGTGGACCGACGCGCCGCCCGGCGGTCCAGCCACTTGAGTGCCTCGCGGCGGGAGAGCGGCGACAGGCCCGGGTGCGCGTCGACGAAGCCGCGGACCCACGGCTCGTCCGTCTTGGAGTATTCGCGCAGGGCCCAGCCGATCGCCTTGCGGAGGAAGAACTCTCGCTCGTGCTGAGCGGCCTCGATCGCGTCGGTGAGGAGGGTGAGGTCGGTCCGTTCGCGCAGGCTGAGCTGGCAGATGATCGTCAGGCGACGCAGCCACATCTCGTCGCCGGCCATCCACGCGCGGAGCACCGGCTCCACGTCGACGCGGTGGCCGACGAGCAGTGTCGTCAGGGGCTTGGCGACGCTGTCGACGACGTCCCACCACGCACCCCGCCGAGCGATCTTTTCGATGAGCCCGATGCTGTCCGGGGTGAGCAGCCGCAGCGACGCCGGGCGGCGCAGCAGACCGAGCGCCGCGTACCACTCCTCCCGATGCGTCGCCTCGCGAAAGAGCGTCCCGACCGTCCGCTCCAGATCGGCGCGGTCCCGGATCGGATGCCGCCGCACCGACTCGCGCACGACCGCGTCGACCCCGGCCGATGGCACCCCGAGGAACGGCATCTCCGACTTCATGTAGCGCTGCATCCCCGGCGCCCGCCCGGAGTCCGCGCGCGCCGACAACCCCTCGCGCAGCGCCTCGATCAGCTCGTCCGTCATGGCCGTCAGAGGCGAAGGTCGATGACGAGCTTGTGGGTCGTCTTGTCGTGCTGGAACGCCTTGATCGCCTCGCGGCGTAGTCCTCGAGCCCGAAGGGGAGCGTCATAGATGACTGTGCGCATTAGGGCCTCCGTGGCTCGGAATGTTGCACGATATCCAACCATCACCTCGCCCTTGCCGGGATCAGCCGAGCACTCGCGCCGCGCGCCGAAAGGACCGATCGAGGTCGTCCTGGGTGGCGCCTTCCCGGGCGAGCACCACCTGCAGGGTGGCAATCGCGCATGCGGCGGCGAGTTCGCAGTCGCCGGGATCACCGTCGAAATCGCCACGCGCGATAAGGACGTCGGTGAACCCGCGACGGATCGTCCGCGACGAACTCACGGCGAGCGCGCGGATCTCGGAATTGCGCTGCACGACGAGCAACGCCTTGGCCTGGGCCGGCACCGTGATCGCGGCCGACATCGCATCCACGAACGCCTCCCGCAGCGCCTCCCAGCCCGTCGCCTCCGATGTCGCCAACCGCTCGAGGATCGCGTCGATCGCCGTCTGGATCTGGTCCAGCACGATGTCGGCCATCGTGGGAACGAGCCGATAGAGCGTCGGGCGCGAGATGCCGCAGGCCGTGGCGATGTCCTGCGCGGTGACGACCTCGAAACCTCGCGCGAGGAAGAGGTCCAGCGCCACCGCGTCGACGGTCTCGCGTTCGATCGCCCTCGGCCTGCCCATCTCATCTCCTTTTTGATACAGTGTCTCATATGCGGAGGAGCTGGCGTCGAGTCCGGATTCCCGCCCTCGTCATCCTGCTGGCGATCGCGGCGGCGTGGGCGAACAACACGTCGCTGTTCACGCGGGACAACCTGCCGCTGAAGGTCCTCGCGCATCGCGGCGTCACCCAGACGACATCGCAAGATCTGGGCCCGCAGGGCTGCGTCGCACGCGCCATCGACCCGCCTCGGCACGAGTTCGTGGAGAACACGATCGCCTCCATCCGCGAGGCCTTCAGACTCGGCGCCGACGGCGTCGAGATCGATGTGCACCCGACCGTCGACGGTGAATTCGGCGTCTTTCACGACTGGACCCTGGATTGCGCAACGAACGGCAGTGGAGTGACTCGGGAGCGCGACAGCACCCATATCCGCAGTCTCGATCCCGCGTATTTTTACACCGCCGACAACGGCCGCACCTATCCACTCCGCGGGAAGTGGACAGGCCAGATCCCCCTCCTGAGCACCGTGCTCGACACCTTCGCCGACGAGATGTTTCTCATCAACATCAAGAGCAACGACGGAGCCGAGGGAGACGCACTGGCGCGCTATCTCACCACGCGCGGACATGCCACGAAGCGGATCTCGGTCTACGGCGGCGACGAGCCCGTCGCTCGCCTGCGCGCCGCGGCTCCTCAGGTGCGCGGGCTGAGCCGACAGACCGCGATCTCCGACCTGCTCACCTACGAGGCGGTCGGACGGACGGGCGACGTACCCGGCTCGATGGCCGGGAACATGGTCGGCGTCCCGCTGGATCGCGCCGGCGCCCTGTGGGGCTGGCCGGGCCGCTTCACCGAACGCATGGCGGAGTCCGACACGCTCGTCCTCCTCGTGGCGTCGGCGGGCCAGTTCGCCGAAGGGTTCGACGACCCCGCCCAGCTGCGCACGATCCCCGGCCGAGCCTCCGGCTACGTCGTCACGAACGAGATCGCAGCCGTCATCGCTGAGCTGCACCGCCTCGGCCGACGCTGAGGGCCTCCAAGGACGACCGGACAGACCTCGGCCGCAGATCAGGAGGGCTCGTCGAGGAAGCGAGCCACCTCCTCGTGCAAGATCGCCCACGCCGGTTCGTCGCCGGTGAGGAGGTGGTTGTCGCTGGGTAGCGGGACGAGACGGGAATCGGGGAGGAGGTCGACGAGCGCCTGCCCGCAGGTGAACGGCACCCGACGATCCTCCCGCGAATGCAGGACGAGAGTCGGGCATCGCACGCGCGGGGCGAGATCCCGGACGTCGACCCGACCGAACGTGGTGAGGAATCGAACAGCGTTCTCACCCGACGTGGTTCGGCGTTGAAGGTCGTCGAACGCCTCCCAGAGAGCCGTCGGGCCGCCGGGATAGAACTGCATCGCGAAGACGCGCCGCAGGGCCGGGTCGTCACTCCCCCATCCGACCCGGACGAGCTCGACATCGAGGTCGGCCGCGGCCTGCTCATCGGCCGTACGTGCACGGACCGCCCGCCCTGCCGCATAGCCACCTACGAGGATGAGCCGCTCGACCCGCTCCGGGTGACGCGCGGCGAAGGCGATCGCGACAGCTGCGCCCTGGGATATCCCCACCAGGGGGAAGCGGGAGAGGTTCGCCGCATCGACGACCTCCTCGAGGTCGGTGACCCAGTCCTCGAACGTGAACTCCGGCAGCTCCCAGTCGGACAGCCCGCACCCGCGCTCGTCGTAACGCCACAATGTATGCCCCGCAGAGAGCATCTCGATCCAGTGCCGCCAGATCGGACTCTGCGCGTCGTACCCCAGGTGCGTCAGCCAGTTCGCGGCCTTGACCAGGGGCCGCCCGCCACCGGAGGCGGAATAGGCGATGCGGACGCCATCCGGGCCTCGGCAGAACGCGACCTCCGACCGAGCAGGTGCGCCACCAACTCCCACCGGGCCGACGAACTCGTACCCCCGCCGCCGGATCGTGCGGATCCAACGCTGCGCCTCACCGCTGTCGCCGATGGCCCGACGGACCTCCTTGATTCGGGTCGTCACCGTCGTGTCACTGACGAACCGGTCGCCCCAAACCGCGTCGAGCAGCTCCTCCTTGGCGACGACGCGACCGGCGTGCTCGAGGAGATAGCGGAGCAGATCGAAGACCTGCGGTTCCAGGTGCACCCGCACGCCTGCGCGCCGCAGTTCGTACCGCTCCAGGTCGAGTTCGCAGTCACCGAAAGTGAGCATGCTTCGAGACTAGGGCGCGCCATCCCCTCCCGTCTCGGGCGGAAGCCCGTGGGCTCCAGGGGATCTCCACACCACCTCCACGTGCCGGCGAGGCGACGGGACGAACGTGGTCGACAGGTGTCCGCCGGGACGCGCTGCCTCGGCGGACTCGTCAGGACTCGCGAACACCCACATTTCTGTGGAAAGGACAGCATCGTGCACGCCCCCTCGACCGACCCCTTCTACGCCCTACCCGTCATCGTCCCCACCTCGCGGGGCGCCGTGGTGCGAGCACGGCCCGTCTCGCTCTCGGGCCTCGAGCCGTGCGCGGCAACGCAGATCGTCTACACGACGACGGCGACCGACGCAGCAACGATCCCGGTGTCCGGCACGGTCCTCGTGCCGGAGGCTCCGTGGCGCGGGCCGGGCGCGCGCCCGATCGTGTCCTACGGCGTCGGAGTCCACGGGCTCGGGCGGGACAACGCGCCGAGCTACCTCCTGGCGACCGGCGCGGAGTGGGAGGTCGGCTTCATCGACCTCGCGCTGGCCCGTGGCTGGTCGGTCGCGATCACCGACGGAGAAGGTCTGGGGATGCCCGGGCCGCACACCTACGGGGCCGGGCACGTCGGCGGCCGCGCGATGCTCGACATCGTCCGGGCGGCGGTCGACGGGATCGACGGGGTGGACGGGCAGGCTCCCGTGCTGCTCTGGGGCTACTCCGAAGGGGGCCGATGCGCGGCGTGGGCCGCCGAACATCAGCCGCACTACGCCCGCGAGTTGCCGCTCGTCGCTCTCGCTGCGGGGGGCGCCCCCACCGACCTTGCGGCGGTCGTCGAGGCGATCGACGGCGGGCCGTACTCCGGCCTCGGGCTGGCCGTGCTCGTCGGGCTCGCTCACGCCCACGCCGACGCGGGGCTCTGGGAGATCCTCAATCCACGGGGACGCGCCGCTGCGGAGGTTGCCGCCACGCTCGATGTGGGTGGCCTCATCAGTGCCCACCCCGAGCCGATGGCGACCTGGACGGTGCGCGACGAGCCGTGGTTGCACCCCGCCTGGCGAGCTGTTCTGCGGGCCGAGCGCAATCCCGGAGGCACTCCCCGGGTGCCGGTGTACCTCTACCACGCACGCGGCGACGACATCGTCCCGATCTCGTCAGCCCGTCAGCTGGCCTCGACCTACCAAGCGATGGGCGTCCCGGTCACCTCCGTCGAGCTCGACTCCACCGACCACCTGTCCGGGGCGATCGAGGGAGCCTCCGACGCGGTCGACTGGCTGGCACGGCGGCTCGAGGTCTACCAGCGGAGATGGTTCGACACCTGCGATCTGCAAGGGTCGGCCTCCTGAGTGGAGTGTCCCTGACGGGACGCCCCTGCACCCCTGGCCGCTGATGCACCCCGGGCCCAGCAGCGATCAGCGCTCGAGGACCTCGACGGACAGGACGGTCGGCAAGTGGCGGGCGACCTCGTGCCAGGTGTCACCCTCGTCGGTGCTGGCGAAAAGCGAGCCGGTGTTCGTTCCGAAGTAGACGCCGGCGGGGGTGCGGGTGTCGCCGGTCATCGCCTGGCGCAGCACCGTGAAGAAGCACGACTCCTGCGGGAGGCCGGAGCGTTGCGCCTGCCAGGTCGCGCCGCCGTCTTGGGAGCGCCACACGGCCGCCGCGGCGTCCGGCGGAAAGCGGCCGGCCATGTCGCCGTTGAGGGGCAGGGTCCACAGCGTGTCCGGGTCGCGCGGGTGCACCTGGATCGGGAACGCGAACGTCGACGGCAGGCCCGCCGTGATGTCCAACCAGGTCGCGCCGCCATCGCCGGATCGCCACGTCCCGCAGTGGTTCTGCTGATAGAGCACGTCGCCGTCGCCGGGTGCGCGCTCGATGTGGTGGACGCACAGGCCGACCTGTCCGTCGCGCGGACCGGCGGGGTGGCCAGGCAGATCCGGGTGTCCGTCGGGCCCGTAGGCCGAGGGGTCGGCCAGGTCGTTGCGGCGCTCCCACGAGACGCCACCGTCGCTCGAGGAGAAGACCCCCGCCGAGGAAATGCCGATCCAGAGCCGCTCGGGGTCGGTCGGACCACACAGAATTGTGTGTAGCACGAGGCCGGCCGCGCCGGGACCCCAGTCGGGTCGCGACGGGTGATCGCTCAGGCCCTTGACCTCCGACCACGTCGCGCCGTCGTCGTCGCTGACGAGCAGAAGCGCCGGCTTCGTCCCGGCATAGAGCCGGTCGCCGGCCCGCCCGAGCGACCACACCTGCCCGAAGCGGTCCCCGAACGGCTTCGGGGTCTCCGACCAGCCGATCTGCGCCGCGAACTCCGGATCGTTCGCCGCCCACTCGTCCATCTGTCCGGAGGTGAGCTGCGTCAACGACCAGGTGCGGCCGCCGTCACCGAAGCGCCAGACCCCCGCGCCGGAGAACTCCCCACCTCCGCCGGCCCACATCGTGCCCGTCGTGGGATCGCCGACGACGTGGTTGATCGGCCAACCGTCGCAGTACGGTCCACGCACCGACCACGCCGACCGCTCGGCGTCACCGTCGAGGACGAAGGCGCCTTTCGTCGTCCCCACGAGCAGCTGCACACCCTGTTCGCCCATCACGCTCTCCCGTCGCGCCGAGCCGACTCCACCTGTCTCTTCGTTCCGCTCATTCAAAGGGGGCACATCTGCCCCGTTTGAATGAGCCGAACGGGGCCGTCAGCGCACCGACGTGAACCGGTACGCCACTCTGCCAGGCTGCGGCCCTCGCGGCGAGGGGTCGCCGCCGGGTGGTGACGCGCGAACAGCCGTGGCGTGCGCCCCGTCAGGAGGCGTCGGCCAGCTTGCGCACGACGTACTGGTTGAGGCTGAGCTTCTCCTCCGCTGCCGCCAGAGCGAGCCTGCGATGCAGCTGCGCCCCGACGCGAAGATTGAACTTGCCCGAGTAGGTCCGGGCCGACAGTGGTTCAGGCACAGATTCACCGGCGTCGGTCATGTCGGCGACGACCTCAGCGACGAGGTCGCGGACGCCTCGCAGGGCATCTTCCTGCGTCGCCGCCAGCCACGACAGAGAGGGGAACTCCACACACGTGCCGACGAATTCGCCGTCCTCGCCGGACCAGGCCACGCGATAGGTGTACCGCGTCTCGTCGAGCGTCTCTTCGCTCACCTACCCGCCTCCCAACTTGTCGATGGCGGCGAGCACCTGACGCACTTGATAGGCCTTGGCCTTGCCGCGGTCGTTCTGGATGTTCACACGAGGATCACCGCTCCACGGAGTCTTGAACACCGCATGCGATCCACCCGTCGTGCGCGGCGAGCCGAAGAAGGACTCACACACCTTCGCCAGGTCGCGATATCGCACGTTGGACGGATTCGCCCGCATTGCCGAGAGGAGCTTCTCGATGCTCGTCGCCATCACATGGTACCGCTGCTAGTACCGTTTAGCCCACACCTGGATGGCCGCTGCGGCCTGCACCTCATCACGAACGGCACGCTACGTCGAACGGCGGCGCGGTCCCTGAAGTTATCCACAGGTGGCCGTCGGGGGGCGGAGCGCTCGCTTCTCGTAGCCCTCAGCGCAGGTCGCGGGGCAGGGATTCGAGGAGGAGGAGCCAGAGTTCGGAGACGGTCGGGTAGCTGGGGACGGCGTGCCGCAGGAGGCGCACCGGAGCTGCGGTGAGGATCGCGATCGTCGCGGCGTGGAGGAGTTCGCCTGCGTCGGGGCCGACGAAGGTCGCGCCCAGGACGGCTCCGCTGCTGCGGTCGACGACCAGCTGTGCGGTGCCGGGCACCTCGTCGCGCAGGAGCGCGGAGCCGGCCGCCGACGCGAACGGCACCTGGGCCACGACGACGTCGTGACCCGCCCGGCGCGCCGCCGCCTCCGTCAGCCCGACCGCCGCGACCTGCGGATCCGTGAAGACGACCTGCGGGACCGGGGCGTCAACGGACTCCGCCGCGGGGCGACCCAATGCCCGGGAAGCGATCTGTTCACCGACGACCCGCGCCCGATACTTGCCCCAATGCGTCAGCGCCGCCTCGCCGCTCGCGTCACCGACCGCCCACAGCCAGTCGGGCAGCCGACCGACGAGCACGTCGTCGGCGTCGAGACCCACCGTGTCGAGCCCGACATCCGCCAGCCGAGGCCGTCGCCCGACTGCGACGAGGATCTCGTCGGCGACGACCTCCCGATCCGGTTCCTCCACCGCGTCATGACCCGATCCGTCGGCCGAGCCCTCACGACTCGAGCCGCCCGGCCTCTTGCGAGCCGACAGCTCGAGAGTCACCGGGCCGCCGTGGATCCGCCCCAGCCCCGTCTCGCGCGGCGCCTCGCGACGGCAGGCGACGACATCCGTCTCGAGGTGGACCGTGACCCCGAGTCTTCGCAGCCCGGCGAGCACCGCCTCGCCCACAAAGGGCTCCTGACCTGCGAGAAGCCGACCGCGCACGATCAACGTGACCGCCGACCCGAGCCCCGCCATCCACGTCGCCGCCTCGCACGCCACGACACCGCCACCGATGACGACGAGCCGCTCCGGGATCTCGACGACCCCGGTCGCATCGCGCGACGTCCACGGCGCGACCCCGGCATAGATCGGCGGGATGACCGGCACGCTGCCGGTCGCGATGACCACCGCATGCCTCGCGCGCAGACGCGTGTCACCGACCTCGACGAGCCGCTCTGCGACGATCCGACCGTGCCCGCGGATCACCTGCAGACCCGCCGACTCCGCCCACGCGACCTGCCCCGAGTCGTCATACCCGGACACCCAGTAGTCGCGCCGCGCGAGCACTCCCGCGACGTCGACCTCCGGGCGCCGCAGGCCGCCGAGCTGCTCCGCGGTCGTCGCGACGTCCAGCGGGCGCAACAGCGCCTTGCTCGGCATGCACGCGTAGTAGGAGCACTCGCCGCCGACGAGCTCAGCCTCGACGAGTGCGCAGGTCAGACCCGAATCCTCGGTCGCGCACTGCGCGACGTTCTCCCCGACCGGACCGGCGCCGAGGACGACGACGTCGACCTCCTCTGCTCCGGCGAGGTCAGCGGCATCGGAGGACGCAGCGGCCTCACGAGTCACCGGCGACTCAGTCCTTCGCGGTCGAGGCGGGCGCGCCGTAGACGAGCGGGATGTAGTCGGGGTGCTTGCCGATCCACGCCTTGATGAACGGGCAGATCGGCAGCACCTTGCGCGTGCCGGCGTCACGGACCTGGTCGAGGGCGTAGCGGGCGAGCGCTCTCCCGACGCCGCGCCCCTCGAACGCCGGATCGACCTCGGTGTGCGTGAAGACGATGAGCTGATCGGTCAGCTGGTACTCGGCGAAGCCCGCCAGCTCCCCGTCGAGGTGCGCCTCGAATCGGCTGGTCTCCGGGTTGTCGATGACATCGACGGTCTGACTCATGGTCATCCTCCTGGTCGCGTGCGTCCGATCCTGCGACCCTACGCGCGCCCCGCCGATCAGGCCGGATCGTCGGGCAAGGCCGCGAACGCCTTCTTGGAGTCCATGTACCAACCGAGCGACTTCTTCGGGTGCTTCCAGCGGCCGCGCATGTCGGCGTTCGCGGCCTCGTGGCTCGTGTCGCCGGCGGCGACCGCGTCCTTGAGGTGCTGGTCCTGGGCCTTGATCACGTCGTCGGCGCTCTCGCCGCGGTGGCCCAGATCGCACGGTCCACCGAGCTGGCGGCACGTCATCGTCTTCATCTCGCTCATCCTTTTCGCCGGCATTAAATGAGAGTGACACTCTCGAATTGAGAGTGACGTACTGTCGAAGACGTGTCAAGGGATGAGCCGACGACGAAGCAGCAGGGGCAGGGCGCGGGCCGCGGGCAGGCGCGGACCCGGCTCGCGAGGGCGGCCGTGATCGCCGCAGCGCGAAGGGAATTCGAGGAGCGCGGGTACGGCGCGACGACGATCGAGGCCATCAGCGCCACCTCCGACGTGCCGCCCGCCACGATCTACCGGCTGTTCTCCTCCAAGCTCGGGATCCTCAAGGGCGTGCTCGACACCTCAATCGCCGGGGACGACGAGACTGCCGCGATGCTGGAGCGGCCCGCCGTGCGGGAGGCCGTCGAGGAGACGGATGCGCGGAGCCGACTCGCCGGCATCGTCGCCGTGACCGCCGCGATCAACGGGCGGATCCAGTCCGTCTACCGCACGCTGACGATCGCCGCCGACGCCGATGCCGGGGCCCGCGAGCTGCTCGACACCCTCGACGGCCAGCGCGCTCGAGGCCAAGGCGAAGTCGTCCGATCCCTCGCTCGCGACGGGGCGCTGCGGCCCGGGCTGAGTGCCCGCGAGGCCGGCGACATCGTCCATGCGCTGCAGTCGCCCGAGGTCTACCGAATGCTCGTCGTCGACCGCGCGTGGCCGGTCGCCCGCTACGAACGCTGGCTCACCGACACTCTCGCGGCCCAACTCCTGCCCTGAGCCGTGCCCGCCTCCGACGGCGGCGCACGGCGAGCACGACGAAACCGACCCACGACGCGACGACGAGGCAGGCGACGAGGAGGAGCACCTGGCCGTTGAGAGCGGCCGGATACATCACGTCCTGGATGTAGGTGTCGATGAAGCCGGTCGGCGCGAGGCCTTGCTGACCTGCGGCGACGCGGGACCGGTGCTCGAGCTGGGTCAGCGGGCACACCCAGTGCCAGGCCTCGATGCCGAAGCCCCACACCGCCGTCGCGACGTGCACCCCGATGAGCCAGGACCACCGCCAGGCGAGGAACCCGCCGACGATGAGGAAGCCGATGAAGGCGAAATGGGCCAGCATCGCGGCGTTCGCGACGAGGAGGTAGACCCAGATCATCGCGTCAGCGTAGGGCGAGCCGGGTCGAGTTACCCGGGGGTAACAGTCAATTCCGTAGCGGTCAGGCGCTGTGAAAATGGCTGTTAACGCCGGGCCTCGCGCCAAGCGACCCCGGCATCTCGAAAAAAGGCCTGCCGGGACGTGTCACACCCGGGGCGCGGGCGGTGTCTGTATGGGCAACCCGATCCGCACCCGATAGGACAACCCATGACCGGCAGCACGACCACACTCCGCATCCCGAAGGCGCAGGTCGACGGCGTCTACGGCTTCTTCGCCCGGCGCTTCTCTCGCCGGATCTTCGGCGACACCCTCCCCGACAATCTCGCCGTCTACTTCCACCACAAGCCGATCCTGCGCACCGTCATGGCGTTCTCGACCAAGTCTCTGAGATGGCGCGCGCTCGACACGACCCTCACCTCCTACGCCCAGCTCGCGAGCGCGGGCGTCATCGGGTGCAGCTGGTGCCTCGACTTCGGCTACTTCATGGCGCACAACGAGCACCTCGACCTCGCGAAGGTCCGCGAGGTGCCGCGCTGGCGCGAGTCCGACGTCTTCACCCCGCTCGAGCGACGCGTCATGGAGTACGCCGAGGCGATGAGCACGACACCGCTCACCGTGACCGACGAGATGGTCGCCGATCTCGTCGACGAGCTCGGCCCGGCGGCGGTCGTCGAGCTGACCCAGCTCATCGCGGCGGAGAACATGTACTCGCGCTTCAACTCCGGGGTCGGGCTGCACAGTCAGGGGTATTCGGACGTGTGCGAGCTGCCGCTCGCCGTACCGTCGAGTCGATGAACGACAGCGACACGGCGAGGGACGACGACGCGACCGACGCCTTCGTCGCGCACCGGAGCCTGCTCTTCACCGTCGCCTACGAGATGCTCGGGTCGGCCGCCGACGCCGAGGACGTGCTCCAGGAGACGTGGCTGCGCTGGTCGCAGGCCGATCACGAGGGCGTCCGCGACCCGCGCGCCTACCTCCTGCGCATCACGACTCGCTTGGCGCTCAACCAGATCCGCACCCTGAACCGCCGCCGCGAGACCTACGTCGGCCCGTGGCTACCCGAGCCGCTGCTCACCACCCCGGACATCGCGGGCGACGTCGAGCTGGCAGAGAGCGTCTCGACGGCGATGCTCCTCGTCCTCGAGACGCTCGGGCCGGTCGAGCGCGCCGTCTTCGTGCTCCGGGAGGTGTTCGCGCTGCCCTTCGGCGAGATCGCGCAGATCCTCGACCGCACCCCCGAGGCGGTCCGCCAGATCGCCGTCCGCGCCCGCGGGCACGTGCACGCCCGACGCCCGCGCCAGCAGCCGTCGGCGCGGGAGCAACGCGCGGTGCTCGAACGCTTCCACGCCGCCCTCGCCGGCGCCGACCTGCAGGAACTCATGGACGCGCTCGCCCCCGACGTCGTCCTGCTCACCGACGGGGGCGGCGTGCGCAAGGCCGCGCTGCACCCGATCCGCGGCGCCGACAAGGTGATCCGCTTCCTCCTCGGCGTCATGCCCCAGAACGCCGACTATCGGGTCGACGCGCTGCCCGTCAACGGCGGCATCGGCATGTGCCTCGTCCAGGGCGACACCCTCGACACCGTCGCCACCCTGCGCATCACCGACGGCCGGATCAGCGAGCTCTACCTCGTCCGCAATCCCCACAAGCTGCATCGACTCGACGAGGCAGTCGCCCTCACTCGCTGAGTGTCGAGCTCACGGACGCGCCGCGTGCCGTTCGGAAAGTGTTCACGCACAACGGCCTTCGGACACCGGTGGCGTCGCTACCGTGACCTCTCGTCCCCGCGCACTCACGCGCGCGACGCCGGCGCCGGCCTCACCCCGCGACGCCGCGCTCGTCCGAATCGATCGGAGCACGACACATGAGCCACCCCTCCCGCCCCCGCATCGCGCGCACCGGAAGCCTCACCCTCGCCGCCGCCGTCTCCTGCCTCGCCCTCGTCGGCGGAGCGGTCGCCGTCTCCGGCGGGGCCAAGGCCACCCCCGAGAGCACCGCGCAGGCCGCCCCGGCAGCCCCGGCCGCAGAGGCCAAGCGCGCGAAGGCCAAGAACGTCATCATCTTCGTCGGCGACGGCATGGGCACCTCGCACCGCAACCTCATCCGCTACGTCAATGTCGGCCCCGAGGGCACACTCGAGATGGACTCGATGCCGGTCGCCGGGCGCTCGCAGACGTTCCCGCACGACCCGAAGGCGATGGTCACCGACTCCGCCGCCGGCGGCACCTCGATCGCCACGGGCGTCAAGACGTACAACGGCGCGATCGGCGTCGACGAGGACGGCAACCCCGTCCAGAGCGTCCTCGAGCTCGCCGCCAAGCACGGCAAGGCGACCGGTCTCGTCACGACGTCGCAGGTCACCGACGCGACCCCGGCGGCTTTCGGCGCGCACGTCAAGGACCGCGGCGAGCAGAGCCTCATCGCCAAGCAGTTCCTCGAGAGCAGCAAGCCGCAGGTCATCCTCGGCGGCGGCGAGGACCGCTGGCTCCCGCCGGGCACCCCCGGCGCCTTCCCCGACACCCCGGCCGAGGACCCGAAGGAGAAGTCCTCCGGCACCGAGGGCAACCTCATCGAGAAGGCGAAGAAGCTCGGCTACGCCTATGTCACCGACACCGCCGGCCTCAAGGCGACGACCTCGGACAAGATCCTCGGCCTCTTCGCGAACGAGGAGATGTTCCAACAGAATCCGGAGGGCAAGGGCGACGTCTACAACCCGACCGTGTCGCTCTCGGCCATGACGAGCAAGGCGATCTCGACGCTGAGCCGCGACAAGGACGGCTTCTTCCTCATGGTCGAGGAGGAGGGGATCGACGAGATGGCCCACAAGTCGAACGCGGCGATGGTCGCCAAGGCGGGCAAGAACCTCGACTCCGCCGTCGGCGTCGCCAAGCGCTACGCCAAGGCCCACGGCGACACCCTCGTCATCGTCGTCGCCGACCACGAGACCGGCAGCCTCGCGATCGAGGACATCCCCGAGCTGCAGGACGACCCCGGCTACCCCAACGAGCGTGGCGAGGGCCGCACCGCCGAGGACGGCCCGTTCCGCGCGCCGGGCACCGACCGGACGTTCATGGTCGACTGGACGACCTCGAACCACACGGCCGAGGACGTGCCGCTCACCGCGATGGGCCCGGGCTCGGAGCTGCTCTCCGGGGTCTACGAGAACACCCACGTCCACGACGCGATGGTCAAGGCGATGGGCCTGCGCCGCTGACGCGCACGGAGACACCGAACGGGGCGGGGACCACCTGGTCCCCGCCCCGTTTCGTCGCGTGACAGCTGCGAAAGATCAGCCCTTGCCGTTGATGGCCTTCGTGCTCGTGGCGAGCGTGAGGACCGCGTGGGCGATGGCGTCGCTGTTGATCTCGAGCGCCTTGGTGCTGATGTTCGACAGGTTGTCCTTGACCGTGTGGTAGTTCGGGTCGTAGGCCTGGCCGGCGGTGCCGCCGAACATCTTCGCCTCGGCGTCGGTCTTCTTGCCCTCGGCCCCGGTGAAGAGGCCCGAGGCGGGCACACCGTTGACGATGAAGGCCTGGTAGTCCGAGCGACCCGAGAACTCGGTGTCGACCCACGGCTGCTTGGTGGCGTCGAAGAAGCTCGTGAGCAGCTTCTCGGTCTGCACCGAGCCCTCCGGCACGGCGACCGGCGCCTTGTACGTCGACTGGTTCGCGTCGTAGACGCCGATCATGTAGTTCGGCGAGCCGACCATGTCGAAGTTGAGGTAGGTCGCGATCTTCTTCAGGTCCGCGGGCTTGCTCGCCTTCATGGCGTCGACGTAGTGCGTCGAGCCGAGCAGGCCGATCTCCTCGGCGCCCCACCAGGCGAAGCGCACCTTGTTGGGCAGCTTGCCCTGGACGTTGCGCTGCTTGGTCAGCTGCGTGGCGACCTCGAGGATCGCGGCCGCGCCGGAGCCGTTGTCGTTGATGCCGGGGCCGTCACCGACCGAGTCCAGGTGCGCGCCCGCCATGACGACGTTGTTCGGGTCGCCCCACGGGGTCTCGGCGATGATGTTGAAGGTCTTGCGGTTCTCGATGACCTTGTCGAGCACGAAGGTCATCGTCACCGGGCCGGCCTTGAGCTGCTCCAGGAGCGCCTTGCCGTCGGCCTGCGTGATGCCGGTCGTCGGGGCGTAGTCCGTGCCGGGCCCGCCGAGCGTGCCGTTGAGCTCGCCGTCGGCGTTGTTGTAGAGCACCGCGGCCGAGGCGCCCGCGGCCTTGGCGGCCTTGGACTTCTCACCGAAGGAACAGACACCGCGGCTGACGAGGGCGATCTTGCCGGTCGCGGCGACGCCCTCCCACTCGGCGGCGGTGCAGCCGGTGGCGACCTTCGGTGTGACGAGCTGGGCGGTGACCCCGGCAGCCGCCGTCGCCGGGCTGTAGGACATCGGGTGGTGGGCGACGGCGCGCTTGGTCGGGGTGACGACGTCGAGGCTCGTCTTCGTCACCTTCTCGTAGAGGAAGTCGAAGGGCTGGCGGGAGGTCGTGTAGCCGGCCTTCTTCAGCTTGTTCTCGACATAGACGGCCGACGCCTCGTAGCCGGCGGTGCCCGCGCCGCGGTTGCCGTCGTTGGCGTCCGCGATCTTCTGGAAGGCCTTGAGGTGGTGCATCACACCGTGGGCACTCACGGCCTTGCGCAGCTTCGCCGAGCGCTTGAGCTCCTTGTTGCCCCCCTTGTCGGAGCCCTGCGAGACGACGGGTTGGGCCGCGGGGGCGGCTGGTGCAGCAGTGGCGACTCCGAAGCCACTGACGGAGAGGCCGACGACGGCCAGCGCGATGGGAAGGGTGCGGCGGGGTGTCCTCACTCGATACTCCTGCGTATCTCCGTGCCGCTCGGGGTGGGCGGCGGGTGCCCTGAACCCTAGGCAATTCGTCGGAATTGCTCTACAGGAATGCCGAAATCGAACGGGCGTGCCGACCGTTCACAGGCGCTGCGCATCGGGCGCCGTCAGCTGCTCCGCTGCTGGTCAGAATGCCCATCGACGGATCGATACAGGGTGAACAACTGCTCGATCGCGGCCCGCGCCTCGGCCCGGATCTGTGGGGCCGACGGCGCTTCCTCGCCGAGGAGGACGCGGATCTGGGTGTCACGGACGACGAGGCCGTAGAGCACGCGGAACGCCTCCGCCGGGTCCGGCACGCTGAGCAGCCCGGCCGCGTCGAGGCGCCGCAGGTACTCCTCCACGAGCGGGCCCACCCGGTGCCGCCCTGAGGCGAGCAGCCGCTGCGCGAGCGCGGGTGCGCCCATCGCGGCCCGGTTGAGCTCGACCGAGGACGGCCCCGTGAGGAGGGTCAGCAGCCCGACGGCATAGCCGGTCAAGGCCTCGCGGGCCTCGGCAAGGTCGACCGGCGGATGCTCGAGCGCGGCCTGCACGTGCTGCGCCGAGTCGTCGGCATTGGCCTCGATGAGCTCGCCGATGAGCTGCTCACGATTGCCGAACCACGCGTAGAGCGTCTCCTTCGAGGCGTCCGCGCGCCGGGCGACGCCGGCCATCGTCACCGCCGCCGACCCCTGCTCGACGAGCTCGGCCATCGCGGCATCGAGCACCTCGCGGCGGCGGGCCTCGCGCTGCGCCGCGGGAAGCCGGCCGCGGCGGGGGGTTTTCGTCCTCACCCTGGCAACTGTACCGTGAGGTACGCTTCTTATTCGTACCGCATAGTTCGCTTCAGGAGGTCGTCATGGAGGTCACTATGGCCCGCTGGTTTCCCGGTCCGTTCGTCGCCGTCGTCGGCGTTGCCGTCCTGCTCAGCGCGGCAATCTTCGGCTTCTTCTACGCCTGGGTGTGCTCGACGATGTGGGGCCTGGACGCCGCCGACCCGCGCGTCGCGATCCCGGCGATGCAGGCGATGAACGCCTCGGTCCGCAATGTCGTGTTCGCGCCGGCGTTCTTCGCCACGCCGGTCGTCCTCGTGCTCGCGGCGGCGTTGGCGCTGGCGCGGCGGCTACCGCGGGCGGCGCTCCTCTTCGGCGTCGCGGCGCTCGTCTACGCCGCCGGCGCGCTGGCCCCGACCCTGCTGGTCAACGTGCCGATGAACGAGGCGCTCGCCCGCGTCGCCGTGCCGACCGACCTCGGCGAGGCGCGCCGGATCTGGAGCGACTGCTCCGGCTCCTGGCAGGCGTGGAACCATGCCCGCACCGTGGCCGCCGGCGGCGCGCTCCTCCTGGCCGTCGCAGGGGTGGCCGCCGCGGCAGGCGGGCTCGCGCCGGCGCGCGGCGGGGCCAGGGACGTCAGGACGATGAGTCCGCGAGGATGGGCGGGATCCGCAACGCGGCGGTGACGCTCGGGTCGAGCGGATCGAAGTGCCGCGGCAGCGTGAAGCACATGCTCGTGCCTGAGCCCGCAGTCCCCTGAGCGCCCTGAGTGGCGCGCGCGTCCTCGATCCAGATCCGCCCGCCGTGGCGCTCGACGACCCGGCGGCACAGGGCGAGGCCGACGCCGGTGCCCGACCGGCCGCCGGAGTTCGTGCCGCGCTGGAACATCTCGAAGACACGCTCACGCTCGGCCGGCGGGATCCCCTGACCGTTGTCGGTGACCCGCACGAGCAGCTCGCGGCGCCCCGTCGACTCCGCCGAGACCGTGACGCGCGCGACTCCGTCGGCGGGCCCGTAGTGCACGGCATTGAAGAGCAGATTCGCCAGCACCTGCCCCAGGGCGCCGGCATCACCTTCGGCCGGCGGCATCTCCTGCACGTCGATCTCGCACGGCCGACCGACCCGCGCGGTGACGTCGGCGGCCAGCCCGCGCGCCAGCGGGGTGAGGTCGACCCGCCCCCGGGACAGCGCATCGCGCCCGGTGCGCGAGTAGGCGAGCAGGTCGTCGATGATCCGGATGCCCCGGTCGGCGGCGTGCTGGATCCGGGCGACGGTGGCCAGCTCGTCGTCGTCGCCGCGCTCGAGCGCGGAGTCCTCCACGAGCTCGAGGTTGATGCGGATCGCGGCGATCGGCGCGCGCAGGTCGTGCGCCGCCACGGCCGCGAATTCGTCGAGGCTCCGGTTGAGGTCGAGGAGCTCGCGCTCGGCGGCCAGCCGCTGCGAGACGTCGCGGACCGTCGCGGTGTAGCTCCGACCTCCCGCGACATCCTGGGCCCAGACCCGCGACTCGACCTCGGCGAGCGTGCCGTCCTTGCGGACGACGGAGTAGACGACCGGGCCGCGCACGATCGCGTGCTCGAGGAAGGCCGTCGACGCGGGCGTCGAGCTTCGTGCCGTCGGCGCGGAAGACGGACAGGAGTTCGTCGAGCCGCGTGCCCACGGCCTCGGCCGCGCTCCAGCCGTAGAGGCGAGTCGCCGCCGGATTCCAGGAGGTGATCCGCCCGCCGTCGTCGAGGCCGATGAAGGCGTCGAGGGCGGAGTCGAGGATCGCCTCGGTGCGCCGGGCGTGCTCCTCCAGAGCGGTCGCCAGCGCGGCGCGGCTCGCCTCGGCGGCGCGCACGCGGCGCAGCGCCGCGACGGTCCCGGCCCGTTCGACGTCGATCGTGCTCAGCGCGCGGGCCTCACGCCAGATCGCGAGGATGCCGAGGAAGCTCACCGAGGTCGCCAGGAGCGCGAGCCCGAAGCCGGTGTCGACGACTCCTCGCTGCACCATCAGGTGGAGGACCCAGCCGAGCAGCGGGGGCACGAGGAGCGCGGTCGGGATGAGCCGTCGGGCGAGGCGTCCGCCGGCGGTGTTGCTCGAGACGACCGCCATGTAGCCCTCGTCGGAGCGCAGGGCGAGGATCGCCAGACCCGCGATCACGCTGGCGATCGCGCTGTGCGCCGCCATGCTCCCGAAGCGGACGGCCGAGTAGAGCTGCGAGACGTCGAAGACGTAACCGAGCAGGGCGAGGAAGCCGAGCGCGGTGGGAATCGTGGCCATCGCCTGGGCGATCCGCAGGCGCCCCAGCTTGTGCAGGGCGAGGCTCGTGCCGAGCAGAAGGAGGCAGAGGGCGGTCGTCTGGACCATGCGCCCGGGGTGCGCGGCGGCGGGCAGGGGGTCGAAACCGAAGGGGTTGTCGTGCCCGAGGTCGATGCCCGTCACATGCTCGAAGAGGAAGGTGAGCGCGATGGTCGCCACGAGGAGCCCGAGGCATAGGGCCACCCGGCGCACGGCCGGGGTGTCGCGCACCGTGGGGATCGCGATGCCGACCCCGAGCGCGACGAGGCACGTCGCGGTCCACCACTTCATCGTCGCGAGACCGGGCACGACGCTCGTCAACGTGGGGCTGCCGATGGCCCAGCCGATCCACACGACGATCCCGATGTCGGCGACGAGGAGTCCGCCGGCTCCGGCACCGGTCCGGATGAGGCGCACGCGGGCCGGGTTGGCGCGCGCGGCCCGCTCCTCGGCGGCGATCCAGCGTGCGAGCTCCGGATCCTGCACGGCCGCGAGATAGGCGACGACCTGATCGCGATGCCGCTCATCGACGGCATCCACGGCATCGACGGCACTGACGGCGCTGACGGCTTCGTCGGGGTGCGATCTGAGCGAGTCCTCGTCCGACTCGCCGACGGCGCCGGGGCCCTCCTCCGCGACGCGCAGCTCACGCTGGGCCCGCAGCGGCCGTTCGCCATGGTCGGCATGGATGCCCACCGGTGCGGCAACCATGCCCGCCCCGGCCGAGGGCGCGACGAGACCTCGGGCCGACAGCCCGGTCTCGACACCGCGGGCGGAGGTGCGCATATGGACCACATCGGCAGCGAGCCGCAGATTTCCATGAGTCCGGTCGCGGATCGGAAGAGTGTGGGCTTGCTTGCACTTGCGGCATCGGACGAGCCGTGGTGAGCACGCGCTGGATACGCTGACCGCCAGACGAAAGGCAGGCCCCGTGACCACCGATTCCCGCATCCCCGCCGTCGAGCCCGTCGGCGCGCAGGTCCCCTCGACTGTGCCGACGCATTGGTACAACTTGAACGCCGATCTGCCGGAGCCGACGCCCCCCGCACTCCACCCCGGCACGCGGGAGCCGCTCGCCCCGCAGGACCTCGCTCCGCTCTTCCCGATGGCGCTCATCGAGCAGGAGGTGAGCACCCAGCGCTATGTCGAGATCCCCCAGGCGGTCCGGGAGATCTACGCGGCCTGGCGCCCCTCGCCCCTCATCCGGGCGCTGCGCCTCGAGCGAGCGCTCGGCACGAAGGCGCGGATCTACTACAAGTACGAGGGCGTCTCGCCGGCAGGCTCACACAAGCCGAACACCGCGGTGGCGCAGGCGTACTACAACGCCGCCGAGGGGATCACGCGGCTCACGACCGAGACCGGCGCCGGGCAGTGGGGCGCCTCCCTCGCGCTGGCCTGTTCGCTCCTGGGCATGACGTGCGAGGTCTGGCAGGTGCGCGCGTCCTACGACGCCAAGCCCTACCGGCGCTTCCAGATGGAGACCTACGGCAGCGTGTGCCACTCCTCCCCCTCCGAGCTCACCGAGGCTGGACGGGCGATCCTTGCGAGCGATCCCGGCACGACGGGCTCGCTCGGGATGGCGATCTCCGAGGCCGTCGAGGCGGCCGCCGGCGACCCCAAGGCGCACTACTCGCTCGGCAGCGTGCTCAACCACGTGATGCTGCACCAGAGCGTCATCGGGCAGGAGGTGCTGGTCCAGCTCGCGGAGGCGGGCGAGGCCCAGGCCGACATCGCCTTCGGCTGCGCGGGCGGCGGCTCGAACCTCGCGGGCCTCACCTTCCCCCTCATCGGGCAGAACCTGCGCGAGGGCACGACGACGCAGGTCGTCGCGTGCGAGCCGGCGGCGTGCCCATCGCTGACGCAGGGCGAGTACCGCTACGACCATGGCGACGTCGCCGGCCTCACCCCGCTGCTCAAGATGCACACCCTCGGCAAGGACTTCGTGCCGCCGCCGCTGCACGCCGGCGGTCTGCGCTACCACGGCATGGCGCCGATGGTCTCGCACGCGCTCGAGCTCGGGCTCATGCGGGCGATCGCCGTCGAGCAGGATCACGCCTTCGAGGCCGGGGTCATCTTCGCGCGCGCCGAGGGGATCATCCCGGCGCCGGAGTCGACGCACGCGGTCTCCGGGGCGGTGGACTACGCGCGCTCGCCGGAGTCCGACGGCCAGGTCGTGCTCATCGGCCTGTCCGGCAACGGGGTGCTCGACCTGCCGGCCTACGCGGCCTACGTCTGAGCGCGCACCGTCTCGGGGCCTAGCAGCGAGCGTCCGACGCCCGGCCACCTGTCGGCACAGCAGCCCTCCTCTCGTCAGTCTTTCCTGACGAGAGGAGGGCTTGTGTGACGAGAGGGCCTTGACCTGCTCAGCCGACGGCGAGTCGCACGCGCGACGAGGTGTCCGCCGAGCCGTGATGGCGACCGATCGGGAGCACCAGCGGCTTGCCCGAGACCGGGTCGGGCACGACCTGGCTGCGCATGCCGAAGACGCGCTCGACGAGGTCGCCGTCGAGCACCTGACCTGGGTCGCCGTCGGCGAGCACCCGTCCTCCACTCATCGCGACGAGCCGGTCGGCGTAGCGCGCCGCGAGGTTGAGGTCGTGCAGGACCATGGCGATCGTCGTGCCGCGCGCGGCGTTGAGGTCGGTGAGCAGGTCGAGCACCTCGACCTGGTGGGCGATGTCGAGGAAGGTCGTCGGCTCGTCTAGCAGGAGGATGTCGGTGCGCTGCGCGAGCGTCATCGCGATCCACACCCGCTGCCGCTGACCGCCGGAGAGCTCGTCGACGGCGCGGTCGGCGAGGTCGGCAGTGCCGGTGAGATCGAGCGCCTCGGCGACCGCCGCGTCGTCCTCGCGGGACCACCGCGACAGCATCTTCTGGTGCGGGCTGCGGCCGCGGGCGACGAGATCGGCGACGACGATCCCCTCGGGCGCGATCGGCGACTGCGGGAGCAGCCCGAGCAGGCGCGCCACCTCCTTCGTCGGGCGCTCGTGCAGCGCCTTGCCGTCGAGCACGACCTGGCCGGCCGACGGCGTGAGGAGGCGGGCGAGGGCGCGCAGCAGCGTCGACTTGCCGCACGCGTTGGCGCCGACGATGACGGTGATCTGCCCCGGCTGCACCTGCAGGTCGAGGTCGGCGACGACGGTGCGCTCGCCGTAGCCGAGCGTGACGTGCTCGGCCGCGAGCGAATGGGCATGAGTCATAACGAGCCTCCCGAGCGGTTCGAGCGGATGAGGAGGTAGACGAGGAAGGGCGCACCGAGCGCGCCTGTGATGACGCCGACGGGGTAGCGGGTGTCGAAGGCGAACTGGCCGACCAGATCAGCGCCGAGCACGAGGAGGGCGCCGACGAGCCCGGCCGGGAGCGTGAGCGAGCCGGACCCGGGCACGATGCGGGCGGCGATCGGCCCGGCGAGGAACGCGACGAAGGCGACCGGTCCTGCGGCCGCGGTGGCGAAGGCGATGAGGCCGACCGCCGCGACGATGCTGATGATCCGGGTCCGCTCGACGCGCACGCCGAGGGCGGCGGCCGTGTCGTCGCCGAGTTGGAGGAGGCGCAGGTGGCCCGACTGGCTCAGCAGGATCGGCGTGAGCACGACGACGGCGATCGCGAGCGGGGCCAACGTCGCCCAGTCGGCGTCGTTGACGCTGCCGGTGATCCACCGCATCGCCGCCGGCAGATCCCATTCGGCGGCCTTGGTCAGCACGTAGTTGACGACCGCGTGGAGCATCGCGGCGATGCCGATCCCGATGAGGATGAGCCGCGTGCCGGCCATCCCGTCCTTGTAGGAGAGCACGTAGATGAGCGCGGCGGTCGCGAGTCCGGCGACGACGGCGAGCGCCGAGGTCTGCAGCTGGTCGAGGTGGAGCACGACGACGGCGAAGACCGCCGCCGCCCCCGCGCCGGCGCTGATGCCGATGACGTCGGGTGAGGCGAGCGGGTTGCGCAGCATCGTCTGGAAGGTCACCCCGGCCATGCCGAGCGCGCTCCCGACGAGGAGGGCGAGGACGGCCCGCGGCAGGCGCAGCTCGCCGACGGTGAAGCTCGCACCGGGCACGGTCTGCCCGAGGATGACGCGCCACACCTCGCCCGGACCGTAGAACGTGTGCCCGACCATGAGGCTCACCGCGAAGATCGCGACGACGACGAGGCCGACGAGGCTCGCCGCGACGACGCGGGCGCGGGTCCGGCTGCGGCGGCCCGCGCTGACCGCCTCGAGCGTGCTTCTCACAGGGGTCTGTGCGTCCGAGGTGCTCACAGGGCCCTCGCCTTCTGGCGGCGCACGATGGCGATGAACACGGGCGCTCCGATGAGGGCGGTGAGGATGCCGACGTCGATCTCGTCGGGGCGTGCGACGACGCGTCCGACGACGTCGGCGAGCGTGAGCAGGGCGGCGCCGACGACGGCGCTGTAGGGCAGGAGCCAGCGGTGATCCAGTCCGGCGAGCAGGCGGCACGCGTGCGGCACGACGAGCCCGACGAAGGCGATCGGCCCGGCGGCGGCGGTCGCGGCGCCGCACAGCATGACGGCGCCGAGCCCGGCGATGACGCGGGTGCGCACGACCTTCTCGCCGAGGCCGGCAGCGAGGTCGTCCCCGAGCGCGAGGGCGTTGAGCCCCGGGGTCGCGGCGACGGAGAGCAGGGCGCCGACGACGAGGAAGGGCAGCACCTGGATGATCCGGTCGGCATTCGCCCCGCCGACCCCGCCGACCTGCCAGAAGCGGAAGGAGTTCATCACGTCGATCCGCGGCAGGAGCACGGCGCTGATGAGAGAGGTGAACGCGGGGGAGACGACCGCGCCGGCGAGCGCGAGCGTCAGCGGGGTCGCACCGCCGCGGCCGATCGAGCCGACGACATAGACGAAGACCGCCGAGGCACCGGCCCCGGTGATGGCGACCCACGTGAAGGCGGCGGGCGAGGTGAGCCCGAAGAACGCGAGCCCGCAGACGACGGCCAGCGATGCTCCCGGCGTGATGCCGAGCAGCGCAGGGTCGGCGAGCGGGTTGCGCGTCATCCCCTGCATCACCGCGCCGGCGACGCCGAGGGCGGCACCGACGACCATCGCGAGGACGGTCCGCGGGATCCGCTTGGCGACCGCAGCCTGCGCGATCGTCTCGTGCTGACCGCTCAGCGCGGCGCTGATGTCGGACCAGCCGACGTCGCGGGCCCCGAAGGTCACCGACACGGCGCCCATGAGCACGAGCACGACGACGGCGACGACGAGCCAGGCCGAACGCCGGACCGCCGAGGGGCGCCGGCGTGCGGCGACCCTCGGCGGGGCGGAGGTCAGCGTCGCGCTCACTTCACCTTCGCGACGGCGGCGTCGATCGTCGACAGGTACTTGTCGAGGCCCCACGCGATGTTGAGCGGCGAGGGGTTGCCGGCGGCTGCGAGCGGGGTGTCGTCCTCGAGGATGTCGATCGCGCCGTTCTTCACCGGCGCCATCTTCGACCACAGCGGGTCGGCCTTGACCGCCTTGAGCACAGCGGCCGCGTCCTTGCCGTAGGTGACGATGACGTCGACGTCGGAGAACTGGTCGCTCTTCTCGGCGCTGACCGTCGTGTAGAACTCACCCTTCGCGCCGGCGTCCTTGACGAGCTTCGGAGTCGTCATACCGACGTCCTCGAGGAGCTCGGCGCGCGGGTCGACGGTCGTGTAGAAGCCGACCTTGCTCAGGTCCGTCGTGTCGATGAAGGAGAAGAGGGCGGACTTGCCCTTGAGCGTGGGGTGCTTCGCGGCGATCGTCTCGATCTGCTTCTCGACGTCGTCGGCGAGCTTCTCGCCCTCCGCGGCCATGCCGAGGCCCTTGGCGTCGAGCTCGATCATGTCCTCCAGCGACGTGCCCCACGGGACCTTCGGGTAGGCGACGACCGGCGCGATCTTGGTCAGGGTGTCGTACTGCTCCTTCGTCAGGCCGGAGTACGCGGCGAGGATGACATCGGGCTTGGTGTTCGCGACGGCCTCGAAGTCGATGCTGTCGCCGTCATCGAAGAGCACGGGCGTCTGGCCGCCGAGCTCCTTCAGCTTGTCCTCGACCCAGGGCAGGATGCCGTTCTTGTTGTCGTCGCCCCACGTCGCCTTGCTCATGCCGACCGGCACGATGCCGAGCGCGAGCGGCACTTCGTGGTTGCCCCAGCCGAGGGTCGCGACGCGCGCCGGCTTCTTCTCGATCGTCGTCTCGCCGAAGGCGTGCTTGATCGTGACGGGCAGGGCGTCCGAGCCCGAACTCGCGGCGGCCGAGCCGCTCGAGGGGGCCGCGGCGGGGGTGGACGAGGAGCCGCAGGCGGCGAGACCGAGCGTCGCGACGAGGCCGGCGGCGACGAGGGTGAGGGAGCGAGTGGACACGATGACCCTTCAGAGGTGGACTAAGGCTTGCCTACCCTAAGCGCGCCGTGCCTGCCACGACAACTGACGCCCGGGACGATTCACTGACCTCGCTGGACGCACAGAAGCCCACCTCATGAGGTGGGCTTCTGTGACTGGGGCGCGGTCAGTCTCCACCCGCCCCCAGGAGCGCGGTGAGCGCCTCGCGATGTCGCTGGTAAGCGGCTCGCCCCTCCTTCGTGAGCGTGAACGTGGTCGTGCTGCCGCGACCCCGGCCCGACTTGGCGGCCGTGACGTAGCCGGCCTGCGCGAGGGCCGACATCTGCTTGGACAGGTCGGAGTCGGAGAGACCCATATGCTCGCGCAGGAACGTGAAGTCGGCGCTCTCGGCGGCGTCGAGCATCGCCATCGCCGCCAGGCGCTTCGGGGCGTGGATCACCGGATCGAGCGAGGTCAGCGGAGAGGTCACGCCAGCCGCTCCCGCACGCGCCGGGCCGCCCGGGGGTAGACGGTGCGCTCGTAGACCCAGACGAGGACGAAGGTGGCGACGAAGATCACCGGCAGTCCGAGCTGCCAGCCGCCGGCGACCCAGGCACCGATGCAGCAGAAGATGCCGGCCGCGAAGGTGAGGGCGTACCAGCGGTAGGCCTCCTTGATCTCCGGCGGCGCCGCGGCCATCCGCGGCCAGGCACCCCACTTCTTGCGATAGACGGCCAAGAAGGCGAACAACGCGCCGACGGCGAGAGCCTGGACGCCGAAGCCGAGGAACGTGTGGCCGTGCCGGATGAGCACCGGCCCGCCCGGCATCGCGGTCATGAAGCCCGCGACGAGCAGCGGATACCACCACGGCGTCGCGGGGTAGTCGATGAACGGCGCGGCGGCAGCTCGCTCGGCCGCGCGAAGAGCCGACTCAGTGGTTTCCATGTCGGAAAGCTTGCCACTCACTTTCCACTTCTGCAAGTGGAAAGTGCAAGGACGAGGAGGAGCCCTTCCCGCGGGTGCGGTCGGCTGGCTAACGTCGGGGCACCGGCGGTCTCACGTCACGGGACGGGCGACCGCGAGGCCCAGCCGACGAAGGAGCACGTCATGCCACACGGCGACATCACTCACATCGACATCCCGGTCAGCGACGCCGGCCGCGCTCAGGAGTTCTACTCGAACCTCTTCGGCTGGCACATCGCCGAGCCCCCTGGCTTCGAGGGCTACCCGATGTGGCAGGCCCCGAACAAGATCAGCGGCGGCGGCTTCGCACCCCGCAGCGACGGGTTCACGCAGCCACGCTCGTACGTGGAGGTCGACTCGATCGAGGAGACGCTCGCCAAGGTCACCGAGAGCGGCGGCGCCGTCGTCATGGACAAGCAGCCGATCAGCGACACGAGTTGGTGGGCGATCTTCACCGACCCGGACGGCAACACGATCGGCCTCTACGAGGGCACGACCGACACGAGCGGCTGACAGCCGAGGACGCCAGTCGAGCGCGAACGGCATAGGTGAGCGCACCGGAGGCCGGTCCGCATCCTGGACTATGCCGAACCAGCTGAACTCGCCTGTTCAAGCACGCCAGTCGAGCGCGAACGGCATAGGTGAGCGCCGCCTCGGCGCGTCCGGGCGGGGTCACTACCGTTAGCCCGTGCTCGATTCCCTGACCGGCGCCCTCGACCAGCTCAACGGCCGCCTCTACACGTATGTCCTCGTCGGCCTGCTCATCGGCGTCGGCCTGCTCCTCACGGTTGTGACCCGCGGGGTGCAGGTGCGGCATTTCGCGGCGATGGTCCGCACGAGCCTGGTCTCGCGACGCGGGGCCGACGGGGGATCTCGAGCTTCCAGGCGTTCGCGATCGGGATGGCGACGCGGATCGGGATCGGCAACATCACCGGCGTCGCGCTGGCGCTCGTGCTCGGCGGGCCGGGCGCGGTCTTCTGGATGTGGGTCGTCGCGGCGGTCGGCATGGCGACGTCGTTCGCGGAGGCGAGCCTCGCGCAGATCTTCAAGGTGCGCTGGTCGGACGGGACCTTCCGCGGCGGACCGGCGTACTACCTGAGCCACGGGCTGCGATCGCGGGCGTGGGGTGTGCTCTTCGCGGTGCTCCTCATCGTCGCGATGGTCATCGCGATGCCGATGGTCCAGGCGAACACGATCGCCGTCGCCCTCGACGCCGGGCACGGCGTGCCGACGTGGCTCACCGGCCCCGTACTCATGGTGCTCGTCGCGCTCGTCGTCTTCTCCGGGGTGCGCGGGGTGGCCCGGGCGGCCGAGGTGCTCACGCCCTTCATGGCGATCGGCTACGTGCTCATCGCGGGCGCGATCGTGCTGACACACCTCGGGCAGGTGCCGGGCTACCTCTCGGACATCGTCGCGGGCGCGTTCGGCGTGCGCGAGGGCCTCGCCGGGATCGGCGGCGGGGTCGTCGCCGCAATGATCAACGGCGCCCAGCGCGGCCTCTTCACGAACGAGGCCGGCATGGGCACGAACCCCAACGCCGCCGCGACGGCGACCGTGCGACACCCGGCCCAGCAGGGCTTCATCCAGAGCCTCGGCGTCTTCGTCGACTCGATGATCATCTGCACCGCGACGGCCGTCGTCATCCTGTCGGCGGGCGCCCCGACCTTCGTGCCTGGCCAGACCGGTCGCGACGCCGCTGGCACGCTGACGACCGAGGCCGTCGGGGTGCAGCTCGGCACGTGGACCGCCTGGCCGATGACGGTGATGATCTTCTTCTTCGGCTTCTCCTCGATCCTCGGCGCCTTCGCGTATGCGCAGGTCAATGCCGATTTCCTGCGTCGTCGTGAGGGTCGCGCTCCGATCCTCGCCGCGATCACGGTGCTGACGACGGGCGTCGGCTCGATGCTCGCCCTCCACACGGTCTGGGTCGTCATGGACACGGCGATGGCGCTCATCACGGTCGTCAACCTCGTCGGACTCATCGTCCTGTCGCGCTGGGTCGACGGCGCGCTGCGCGACTACGAGGCCCAGCGCCGCGACTGCGTCGCCGAGCCCAGCTTCGTCGCCCGCGGCAACCCCCACCTGCCCGCGGATCTCGACTCCGACGTCTGGGCCCCGGCTACGCAGCGCGTGCCGTAGCGACCGATGCGGGCACACCCCCCCCTGAACGGATCTCCTAGTAAAGAACCGGGCTTTATGCCTCTTCATCACTGGGCCGAGTTATAAGGACGTATAAAGACGCGGCGCGCACCAGAGTGCACTGCATCACTGGTCCGGGAGAGGCGAGGACCGCCCCGGCGAGCACCGTTCCGTAGGGTGCTCGGGTGAGGATCGCTGCTGCGGGGACGTCGACGCGTGCCGTCGCGCTGCTGCCGGCGGCGCTCGTGTCGGTGTCGGCGGTCTTCCTCTTCTGGGTCATGTCGGACGTGCCGGGGTATGCGTGCCTCGTCGCGGGCGTCGCGGGTGGCTTCGTCACCGATCGCATGGGGGCGTCGCGGCGGCTGGGTCCCGACCTGTTGCTCATCGGGCTCGCGCTCGGGCTCATCAGCCTCATCTCGCTGCACGCGGACATCTCCAATGCGGGGATCCTGCGCTTCACGGTCGCGCTCGGCGGAGCCGTCCTCATCCCGTATTCGATCTCGCGGTGGGTCTATCGCGAGCACGCGATCACGTTCCCGTGGGGCATCGGGCGATGGTCGCGGCAGCAATGGACCTATCTCGTCGTCGTCATCGCTGCGGCCTATCTCATCCTGCCGTTCTACTTCCTCACCTCGGGCGTCTATCGGAACTGGCCGGCGGTCGTCGAACCGGATCAGATCGCGCGACTCTTCATGGGGGTCAACGCGGTCGGGCTCTGGGACGAGCTGTTCTTCATCTGCACCTGTTACGTGCTCTACATGCGGCACTTCAGCCGCCCGGTCGCCAATCTGCTCCAGGCGATCATCTTCGTGTCGTTCCTCTGGGAGCTGGGCTATCAGGCGTGGGGACCGTTCCTCACGATTCCCTTCGCGCTGATCCAGGCCGTCATCTTCTCCTGGACCAAGCAGTTGCTCTATGTCGTCGCCGTCCATCTGCTCTTCGACGCGATCGTCTTCCTCGTCATCGTCCACGCGCATCACCCCGAGGCGCTGCCGATCTTCCCACTCGTGCACGGCTGAGGTCGTTCCTCGGGCTGGACCACACGAGTCGTCCTACGGTGGGGTGCCATGAGCGACTTCACGCTGTCCGGGCACGCGGGTGAGCTGCGGGCCACGTCCTGGGATGTCTCCGATCCGCGCTACGTCGTGATCCTCGTGCACGGCTACGGCGAGCACATCGACCGCTACGGCCACGTCGCCGCCGCGCTCAATGCCGACGGCGCCGCCGTGTATGCCGTCGACCACCTCGGGCACGGGCGCTCCGAGGGCGAGCGCGTCGTCTTCGACGATGTCGAGAAGGTCGTCGACGACGTCCACCTCCTCGCCGAGCGCGCCCGGGCCGAGCACCCCGATGTGCCGGTCGTGCTCGTCGGGCACTCGATGGGCGGGCTCATCGGTTCGCGCTACCTGCAGCGATACGCCGACGAGCTCGCGTGCGGCGTCCTCTCCGGGCCGCTGCTGTCGGCGGAGGGGCTCATCGACCCGTTGCTCGCGCTCGAGGAGATCCCCGACGCCCCGCTCGACCCGGCGACGCTCTCCCGCGACCCGGCCGTCGGTGAGGCGTACGCGGCCGACCCGCTCATCTGGCACGGGCCGTTCAAGCGGCCGATGCTCGTGGCGCTCAAGGCGGGCACCGACGCGGTCGCGGCCGGCAGGCGCTTCGCCGTGCCGGTCTACTGGGTCCACGGCGAGGACGACCAGATCGTGCCGCTCGACGCGACCCGCACGGTCTGGGAGACGGTCAAGGGCGAGGGCGCCGACGAGACCTCCTACCCCGGTGCGCGGCACGAGATCTTCAACGAGACGAACCAGGGCGACGTGCTCTCCGACGTCGTCGCCTTCGTCAATCGGCACGTCTGAGCCGACCGAGCCGCACGCAGGATCGGCCGGGCGGCGGCCCCTACGATGCGCCGGCGCCCAGGACCGGCCTCAGGCCGACCCGCGAAGGTCGGCGATCGCCTGCGCCATGATCCGCTGGACCGCGAGCGTGTCGTCCAGCGGCATGACGTCGGACTCGGTGCGCCCGGCGGCGATGCACTCCCCCGCGTGGACGACCTCGAAGTGGTAGCCGGACTCGAAGCTGAGCTCCTCGGCCTCCTTGCCGCGCCAGAGCGTGAGCGACGGACTGCGGTGGAAGCGAGGGTGCACGTCGATCCACCCCTTCGTGCCCAGCAGCATGAAGCGACCCGGCCCGTAGGCCTCGAACGATCCGGACAGCGTCGCGCTGCGCCCGTCGTCGTAGCCGAAGAGCAGCGAGAACGAGCCCTCGACCCCGTTGGGCAGGAGCGAGCCGACCGTGTGGACGATGTCGGGCACCCCGAGGAAGGCCTCGGCGAACGAGATGACGTAGACGCCGAGGTCGAGGATCACCCCGCCGCCGGTCTCGGGGTTGAAGAGCCGGTCCGACGGGTCGTAGGTGCGGAAGGCCGTGAGGTCGCCGTGCACCGCACGCAGCTCGCCGATCTCGCCCGCGGCGATGAGCTCGCGGATCGCGGCGATCGCCGGGTTGAAGCGCGTCCACATCGCCTCCATGGCGAACGTGCCCCGGGCGCGGGCCGCGTCGATGATCCGCTGCGTGTCCTCCACCGTGGAGCTGAACGACTTCTCGACGAGCAGGGCCTTGCCCGCCTCGATGACGGCGAGCGCGATGTCGGTGTGCTGCGTATGCGGGGTCGCGATGTAGACGGCGTCGATCTCCGGATTGGCGGCCAACGCCTCGTAGGAGCCGTGCGCGCGCGGGATGCCGTGCTCGGTCGCGAAGGCCTGCGCGCGCTCGAGCGATCGGGAGCCGACGGCGACGAGCTCCCGTTCGGCACGTGCGCGAACGCCTCCGCCATTGTCGCCGCCATGCGCCCGGCCCGGCGATCCCCCAACGGATGGTGTCGGTCATGTGACGAGCCTATTGAGGCGACCGCAGGCTGTGCGCGGAGCGACCCGTCGGGGTCAGCCCGTGGGCGAATCCGCCAGTTTGTCGGCGCCGCGTGCCATCATCCCCGCCATGACGACCTCTCACCGTCGCGTCGCGATGCGCGGGCGACCCGCACGAGAAGCACCGGGTGGCCACGTCGCTGGAGCTGCTCTACGACCTCGTCTTCGTCGTCGCGTTCAGCGTGGCGGGGTCGGAGTTCGCGCATGCGGTCGCGGCCGGGCACTGGCTCACAGGCCTCGGCGCCTTCGTGTTCTGCCTCTTCGCGGTGATCTGGGCGTGGATCAACTTCGTGTGGTTCGCCTCGGCCTACGACACCGACGACTGGGTCTATCGCCTGTTGACGATGGTGCAGATGGCGGGCGTCAGCCTCCTCGCGCTCGGCATCCCCGCGATCTTCCACTCCTTCGAAGAAGGCGGGGTGCTGCACAACGAGGTGCTCGTCGCGGGGTATGTCGTCATGCGCCTCGCGCTGCTGGCCCAGTACCTGCGGGCGGCCAACCGCGATCGGGGCCGGCGGCGGGTCCTCATGACGTATGTCGTCAACTGGGGCATCGCGCGGATCGGGTGGGTCGTCCTCCTCTTCGCGCACATCCGGCTGCCGTGGGCGATCGTGCTCGCCGTGCCGATCTACGCCCTCGAGCTCGTCACCTCGTGGCTCGCCGAGCGCCGCGGTGGGATGCCGTGGCACGCGCATCACGTCGCGGAGCGGTACAGCCTGCTCGCGATCATCTCGCTCGGTGAGGGCGTCGTCGGCACGATCGGGGCGCTCACCCTGCTCGTCGACCGCGGCTGGACCGCCGACGCCGTCATCCTCCTCGTCGCCGGGATGGGCCTGACCTTCGGCATGTGGTGGACGTACTTCCTCATGCCGATGGGCGAGGTGCTCCACGTGCGGCGGTCGCGATTCAACGCCTTCTCGTTCTTGCACATGCCGATCTTCATGGCGATCGCCGCGGCCGGGGCGGGGCTGCATGTCGTCTCCTACCTGCTCGACCGCAGCGACGTCGACTTCCCGGTGCTGGTCACGCCGCTGGGGGCCGTGTTGTCCGTCGCCGTGCCGGTGATCCTCTTCGTCGTCATCGTTTTCGCCCTCTACGCCTATCTCGTGCGGACGACCTCGGCCCACGACGCCTTCCACGCCGCGCTCCTCGGGATCGTCGTCGCGGTCGCAGCGGCCGGCGTCGCCGTCGTGGCGGCGGGCGGCCCCGTGATGATCGGGGTGCTCGTCGTCAGCTTCGCCCCGGCGGTCATGTGCGCCGCGTTCGAGCTGCGAGGACACCGCCACCTCGAGGAGGAGCTGGAGCACCTGGGCATCCACCAGTCGGCCGACGGGTGACCTGGCCCGGGCGCGCGCGACGGGACCGTTCGTCGCTCTGGCTCACGAGTCGTCACGAAGGACTGACGAATGGTGAGCGCACCTGACGAATCGTCAGCTGACGCGCCCGATCACGGGCCGACGCCGGGGCGGGTCACCGGGCGAGGCGCAGGCCGGTGAAGGGCCACGTCGACGAGGCCGGGTAGAAGTTCCGGTAGGTGAGGCGGGCATGCCCCGGCGGGGTGATCGCGGCGGCGCCGCGCAGGACGTGCTGGTCGTTCATGAACTTCCCGTTGTACTCGCCGACGGCGCCCTCGACGGGGGCGAAGCCGGGGTAGGGCAGGTAGGCGCTCGCGGTCCATTCCCAGACGCCGCCGAGCGTCAGGTCGGTCGCCGACTGCGGGTGGCAGCGGTCGGGGTCCAGCAGCGGGCCGTCGACGCGAGCCCGGCTCACCGCCCACGCCTCCCACTCCTGCTCGGTGGGCAGCCGGCAGCCGGCCCAGCGAGCGAACGCGTCGGCCTCGAAGAAGGAGACGTGACAGACCGGTTCGGCCGCGACGACCGGGCGGCGGCCCGACAGGGTGAACGTCGTCCACGCGCCGTCGTCCTCCTGCCGCCAGTAGCCGGGCGCGCGCCGATCGCTCGCCTGCAGGGCCCCCCAGCCGTCCGACAGCCACAGGCCAGGGCAGGTGTAGCCGCCGTCGGCGATGAACTCCATCCATTCGCCGTTCGTCACCTGGCGCGAGGCGATCTCGACGTCCTCGAGCCAGACCCGATGCCGAGGGCCCTCGTTGTCGTAGGCGAATCCCCCACCGTCGTGACCGATCTCGGCGACGCCGCCCGCGACGGGGATCCACGACACAGGCGCCGGCGCGGGGTGCTCGTCGGGGGCGCGCTCGACGTAGACGGGCTGCATGAAGTTGCGGGACAAGAGGTGCTTGAGGTCCATGAGCAGCAGCTCCTGGTGCTGCTGCTCGTGATGGCAACCGAGCTCGACGAGGGTGAGCCGGTCCTGCTCCAGCCGCCCCGCCTCGAGCGCCGCTTCGACCTGCTCCTCGACGTCGCGGCGGTACGCGGCGACCTCGGCGACTCCTGGACGGGTGACGAGGCCGCGATCCGGTCGGGGATGACGGTCGCCGACCGCCTCGTAATAGCTGTTGAAGAGGAACCGGAAATCCGGGTGGCGCGGCCGGTAGGCGGGGTCGGCGCCGAGGACGAGCTCCTCGAAGAACCAGGTCGTGTGGGCGCGATGCCACTTGACGGGGCTCGCCTCCGTCATCGACTGGGGGGTCTGGTCCTCCGGCGAGAGGTCGCGGGTGAGGCGATCGGTGAGCGCGCGCACGGAGCGGAACGTCTCGAGAAGGTCGGTGCGCGGGCGGGCTGGGGCAGTGGTCATCGTCGTCCTCCATGCGTCGGGATGACCGAAGAGGTCCCGACGGGCTGCGATCGTTCGAGCTTTGGACGGCTCCAGGCTATGAGCAGGCCGACCTCCGTCGCGCCGGGTGCGCGGACCGATCCGCGCGGGGCCGCCTCCGGAGCGCGAACCGCGTCTCTCGAGTTCTGTGACGCGCCATGCCTTCTCGGGAGCGTTCAGGCTGACCGAAGGTGGGTCGGGCACGCTGGGAGTATGCCTTCGCCTCGCCTGCAGACGAGCCGGACGTGGCCCCAGGCCCGGCCGAGCGCCCGCACCTGGTGGCACCGCCTCGTGCCCGTCCTCGTCCTCGTCGCGCTCATGTGGATCAGCGAGATCGTCGACCTGATCCTGCCGATCCCGTTGGACTGGTACGGCATCCAGCCCCGCGAGCTCGACCACCTGTCCGGCATCGTGCTCAGCCCCTTCCTCCACCTCGGCTTCCCGCACCTCATCGCCAACACCGGCGCGCTGCTCGTCCTCGGCGGACTTCTCGCCCTGAGCACGCGCCACCTGTGGGCCGTCACGGCCGGTGTCGTGCTCCTCGGCGGGCTCGGGGTGTGGCTCACGGGCGCTCCGGGCAGCGTCCACATCGGCGCGAGCGGGGTCGTCTACGGGTACGCGGCCTTCCTCGCCGTCTACGGCTTCGTCGCGCGTCGCCTCTGGTCGGCGCTGCTCGGAGTGCTCGTCATCCTCGTCTACGGCCCGATGGTCTGGGGCGTCCTACCGATCCAGACGGGCGTCTCCTGGCAGGCGCACCTCTTCGGCGCGCTCGCCGGTGCGTTCCTCGCCCTGCGTCTGGGGCGTCGCGACCGGCAGATCCGCCGCTGAGGCGAGGCGCTCCATCGAGGCCAGGGCGCGCCGTCCTCGGCAGGGCCCGCGAGCCGCGACCGACCCCGGACAGGGGCCGACGTGCCGATCTTTATCAATAAAGAGGATCAGCCGGTTGCGTGCTGTATCGATAAAGATCACGATTGACGTGTCGCCGTAACCGACGTGAGGGACGGGAGGTGACGAGCGTGGCACGCGTCACGATGAAGGACGTCGCACAGGTCGTGGGCGTCTCGACCATGACGGTCTCCAATGCCTTCAACCGGCCGGACCAGCTCTCCGCCGACCTGCGCGAGCGCATCCTCGGTCGGGCAGCCAAGATGGGCTACAGCGGCCCCGACGCCACCGCCCGACACCTGCGATCGGGGCGGACGAACACCTTCGGCGTGATCTTCAAGGAGAAGCTGAGCTACGCGTTCGCAGACCCGTTCACGGCCACGTGGCTCACCGCCTTTTCGCAGGTGATGGAAGACCGACAGGCGAGCATCCTGCTCCTCAGTGTCCCCGCCGGTGACGAGGGAGCGCGCGACACGGTCCAGAACTCCTCGATGGACGGGGTGGCCGGCCTGTGCTCGGACACCGACGGGATCAGGCACGCCCGCGAGCGCGGCCTGCCGACGGTGGTGAGTTCGGTGCGCGTGCCGATCGCAGAGGCGACCGAGGACTGCGTCGTCATCGACGACTACGCCGCCGGCGCCGACGCGGCCCGACACCTTCGCGGCCTGGGACATCGACACATCGACGTCCTCCTCTACGAAAAATTGCTTGACGCCGACCGCCCCATCTACTCCTTGCCCGACCTCATGGCGCTGATGAAGCGCACGGAGAGCTCGGACTACCTTGATCTGTGGCCTCGACTACGCGGCATCGTCGATCATCTCCAGGGGTGTGACGTGCGGGTCGTCATGGCGGCACACAACAGCCATGACTCGGGTCAAGAATCGGCCTCCCTCATCCTGGACCGCGCCACGCCTCCGACCGCGGTGCTCGCGCTGAGCGACATGATCGCCGGCGGATTCTTGCAGGGGTGTCGCGATCGCAGTCTGAGACCCGGCCCGGATGTCTCCGTCCTCGGCTTCGACGATCTCCCCGAAGCCGCTGCCCTCGGACTCACGACCATCGCGCAACCCATCGCCGACAAGGGCCGGCTCTCGGCCGAACTCCTCCTCGACCGCGAGCGACCCGATCGACAGATCGTCCTGCCTCATCACCTCAAGGTCCGGGCCAGCACACGACCAGCCCCAACCCGTTAGCCCCTGCCGTGGGCGACCTGCCCCGGCATCTCACACCCTCTTCGACAAGGACTTCACCATGTCTATGTTCCTGCGCTTCCCCCTACCCACCGCCGATTCCGCCTACGCCCGATCCGCGCTGGCACAGGCTCCGGTCGTGTCCGACGGGCCCGCCCCCCGGCCCACCACCGCGGCGCGCCTGACCGCGAGGACCCTGTCGCGCCTGGCCCGCCACGAGCTGGCGCCGGCCGCCCGCCTCGACCCCTGCACGGCCACCCCCCGCATCAGCTGACACCGCGCGAAGGCGCTGTGAGAACGTCTATTCCACCCGCGACTACCGACGACAGGAGTTACGCAATGACGACGGAGAACGTAGAAAACTACCTTCACGGGCGGCCCTACCACTTCCTCGACCCGGACATAGCCGCATACAAAGAGCGGGCGGCCCGGCTGTGCGAAAAGCTTGACGCCATCGACCCCGCTGATCTGGACGCGCGTCAGGCCGTGATCACGGAACTCTTCGCATCACACGGTGAGCACGTCTTCATGCAGTCACCCTTCCGATGCGACCACGGCAAAAAATCACGGTCGGCGAGGACTTCCTCACGAATTACAACGTCACGATCTTGGATATCGCACCGGTCACCATCGGTGACCACTGCATGATCGGCCCCAACACGGTGATCTCGACGGTGAATCATCCGCTCACCGCGCAGGGACGGCGGGAGAAGATCGGCCTTCCTGATCCGGTGACCATCGGCGACGACGTGTGGATCGGCGCCAACTGCACGATCCTGCCCGGGGTGACCATCGGCGACAATGTCGTCATCGCGGCCGGGGCCGTCGTCACCAAGGACGTTCCCTCCGACCGCCTCGTCGCGGGGGTGCCCGCGCGCGTCATCCGCGAGCTGTGACTGGATCGGCGATCGCCGACCGACCACGATGGCGTCATGCCGACCTCACGCGCTGACCTGCCCGCCGAGCTCGTCGAGGGTCTCGACCTGCGCGACGTGACGCCGCTCGCCGGTGGCGACATCGCCTCGGCCTACCGACTCGACACCGCAGACGGTCCCGTCTTCTGCAAGACGCATTCCGCCCCGACGCCCGGTCTCTTCGAGCGGGAGGCCGCCGGGCTGCGAGCGCTGCGCGAGCACGCCCCCGACGACCTGCACGTGCCGCAGGTCCTCCGGGAGTCGCCGAACGGCTCTGTCCTGGAATGGATCCCCGAGGGCGGCCGCCGCACCGAAGCGACCGAGACGACCTTCGGCACCGCCCTGGCCCGCCTGCACCGCACGACGAACGACACGTTCGGCGGCCTCGATGGCGTCGAGTTCGGCTACCTCGGCTCGGCGCAGGTCGACCTCACCCCGAGCACGGACTGGGCGCACTTCTACGTCGACCGGCGGGTCGGCCCTCTCATCGAGCGCGCCATCCGCGAGGGACGACTCGACCCCCGCGCCCGCGACCTCTTCGAGCGTGTGCGGCCGCACGCGCGCAGCGGTGCGGACCGCCCGAGCCGCCCGCCCTCGTCCACGGCGACCTGTGGGCAGGCAACCGACTCGTCGGGCAGGTCGACGGGCAGCGGGCTAACTGGCTCATCGACCCCGCCGCCTCCTGGGCGCACCGTGAGGTCGATCTCGCGATGATGGCCCTCTTCGGCGGCTTCGGGCCGCAGTGCTGGAGCGCCTACGACGCCGAATACCCCCTCGCGGACGGCTGGCGGGAGCGGGTCGACTGGTACCAGCTCCCGCCGCTGCTCGTCCACGCGATCCTCTTCGGAGGCTCCTACGGTGACGCCGCCCTGCGCGCCCTGAATCGGTATGCCCAGATGAGCTGAGGCACCCGACTCAGCCGCGGGGGATGTTGCGCAGGTTGGAGCGCGCCATGGAGACCGCCTCGCCGGCGCCACCGTTCATGACAATCTTGCTGATCGCCGTGGCGAAGCCGAAGATCTGCTCGCCGGTGATCTTCGGCGGGATCGACAGCGCGTTCGGGTCGGTGATGACCTCCAGCAGCGCCGGGCCCGGGTGCGCCAACACCTGCGTCATCGCGTCGCGCAGGCGCTTGGGGTCGGTGACGCGCACGCCGTGCCAGCCCATCGCCGTCGCGACATCCGCATAGCGCGTGTCCGGCACGTCGACGGCGAAGTCGGGCAGCTTGTCGACGAGCATCTCGAGCTTGACCATGCCGAGCGTCGAGTTGTTGAAGAGCACGACCTTGAGCGGCAGCCCGAGGTCGGCGACGGTGATCATGTCGCCGAGCAGCATCGACAGGCCGCCGTCGCCGCTGATCGAGACGACCTGGCGGCCCGGGTAGGCGATCTGCGCGCCGATCGCGTGCGGCAGCGCGTTGGCCATCGACCCGTGCAGGAACGAGCCGATGAGCCGGCGTCGGCCGTTCGGGTTGATGTAGCGCGCCGCCCACACGTCACACATGCCGGTGTCGGCGGTGAAGATCGCGTCGTCCGTAGCGATCTCGTCCAGGAGCGAGGCCGCGTACTCCGGGTGGATCGGCACGATCTTCTCGGCATTCTTCGCATACGCCCCGACGGCCTTCGTCATGAGCTTCTCGTGCTTGTCGAGGGTCTTGTCGAGGAAGCGCCGGCTCTTCTTCGCCTCGACCTGCTCGGTCACGGCCCGCAGGAACGGCAGCACGTCGGCCTGCACCGGGATGTCGACGCAGGTGCGGCGCCCGAGCACCTCGGGGCGGCGGTCGACCTGGATCGTCGTCGGCCCGTCGGGCAGGAACTGGTCGTAGGGGAAGTCGGTGCCCAGCATGAGGAGCACCTGCGCGTCCTCCATCCCCGCGGCCACCGCGCCGTAGCCGAGCAGCCCGGTCATGCCGACGTCGAGCGGGTTGTCGTACTGGATCCACTCCTTGCCGCGCAGGCTGTGCCCGATCGGCGCGGCGATCTTCTCGGCGAAGTCGACGAGCTCGTCGTGCGCCCCCTCGACGCCGGCACCGGCGAAGATCGCGACGCGGTCCGCCCCGTTGATCGCCTCCGCGACGGCCTGGATCGCCTCCGGCGACGGCTCGAGGGAGGCGCGGAAGGGCGGCACGTAGCGCGGCGCCGTCGATGTCGCCTCCTGGTCGGCGATGTCGCCGGGCAGCGTGACGACCGCGACGCCGGGGGCGGCGAGCGCGTGCGTGATCGCGGAGTGGACGACGCGCGGTGCCTGCGCCGGGGTGCTCACGAGCTCGCTGTAGACCGAGCACTCGACGAAGAGGCGGTCGGGGTGGGTCTCCTGGAAGAACGACTGGCCGATCTGGCTACTCGGGATGTGGCTCGCGATCGCCAGCACGGGCGCCCCGGTGCGGTTCGCGTCGTAGAGGCCGTTGATGAGGTGCAGGTTGCCCGGGCCGCACGACCCGGCGCACACCGCGAGCTGGCCGGTGAGCTGGGCGTCGGCCGCGGCCGCGAACGCCGCGGTCTCCTCGTGGCGGACGTGGATCCAGTCGATCCCGCCCTTGGCCGAGCCGCCCGTGCGGCGCACCGCGTCGACGACCGGGTTGAGGCTGTCGCCGACGACGCCGTAGATCCGCCGCACGCCGGCGGCCTGGAGTTGTCCGACGAGCTGATCCGCAAGGTTCATGCCGAGTTCTCCCCTTCACGCCCCGGATCGGCGTGACGCCACGGTCGGGGTCACGACGATGGGACGACCCGGGGCCTGGCTCGAACCAGTCAACACCCTGCCGATGCTTCGATGTGCCGGGGGTCACAGCGTGATGCCCCGGCAGGGCATTCAGTCGTGCGGGGATTCCAGGGCCGTGCAGACGCAGGTCTGGTTGCCGTCGGGGTCGGCGAGCACGGTGAAGGCGGGGGCGTCGGCGTCGCTCACGAGCGTCCCACCAGCGGCGATGGCCGCGGCGATGCGCTCTTCGGCGACGTCTTCGGGCACCCAGAGGTCGATGTGGAAGCGCTGCGTGCTCGCGTCGGGCTCCCCCGCGCTCGGTTCCGGCTCCCCCTCGAGCTCCGGGTCGCCGTTGCTCGGCTGGAACCACAACAGCGGCACGCGGCCGCCCGGGTCGACGACGTCGCCGCCGTCGAGGGAGTCGGCGCTGCCGGTGAGCAGCACGGCCCAGAAGGGGCCGATCGCGGCGAGATCGCCGGTGTCGAGGGCGAGTTCGAAGACGGCGAGGGCCTCCGGGTCGGCGGCGATGCCGTGGTCCGCGGCGATCTGCGTGATGCGCCGGGCGAGCGCGACGTCGCGCTGCGTGAGGTGCCCGACGTCGTGGCTGATGAGCTTGAGGTCGACGTGCGGGTAGGTGAGGGTCACGTCCGGGTGGTGGTTCGCCTCCTCCGCGGCCTGCGTGATCGCGGTGACGAAGGCGAGGCCCGTCGTGAAGCTGCCCGTGCGATAGCGCGCGTGCAGGGCCTGAGCGAGCAGCCGCCAGTCGTCGAGACCGGCGTCGAGGATCTCCTGTGCGGTGAGCGTGGCCATGTCTCGATGCTGACACTCCCGGACCGCCCGCGCATAGGGGCCGCGGCGCCGGCTCCGGCCGTCAGCTCACGAAAAGGCCTGCAGGAGTTTGGCTTTGTCGACCGAGACCTCGCGCAGGATGAGCCGGGAGTTGAGGCTCGCCACCCCGTAGTCGCGCTTGAGGCGGTCGACGAGCCCCTCGAACTCGGTGGGGTCGCCGCAGACGATGTGGAGTTGGTAGTCGTATTCGCCCGTGAGGCGCAGCGCCCCGATGACCTGCGGGACGTGCGTGAGGGACTCGGCGAAGGCGACCCGCTCGACCCCTTCGCGCAGCTTGACGTCGCTCAGCACGCCGAGATCCTTGCCGAGCTTCGTCTCGTCGGTGACCGCGGTGAAGCCGGCGATGATGCCGTCGCGCTGGAGCCGGCGGACACGGTCGGCGACGGTGTTGGGCGAGAGCCGGACGAGCGCGCCGAGCTCCTGGAAGGTGGCGCGGCCGTTGTGCGAGAGGGCCGTCGCGAGGTCTCGGTCGATGCGATCCACGGGACTAGTCTAGACATTCTCGGTCGATTCGGATTTTTACCTCTGAAATCACGGAGTTGCTACGTCTAGGGGCGAGAATTCCGAGCCACCTTCGGCGCGGTTCTTCGTACCGTCGACGGCATGTCACTGCTGTTCGTCAAGGTCGCGCTCGCGCCGCTCATCGTCCTCATCGCCTCCCTCCTCGGCCGCCGGCTCGGGCCGCACGCCGCGGGGGTCTTCGTCGGCCTGCCCGGCACCGCCCTCCCCTTCCTGCTCACGATGTACCTCATGCATGGCACAAGCGCGGCCGTGGCGACCGCGACCGGAGGCGTGACCGGGCAGCTCACGTGCGTCGCATTCTGCATCGCCTACGCCCGGACCGCGCCGCGGATGCGCCCGATCGCGGCGGTGCTCGCGGCGATCACCGTCGCGATCGGGCTGAGCTTCACGACCCTCGCGCTCGACAACCCCTATGTCACCGGGGAGCTCGCGATCGGCGCGATCCTCATCGGGCTGCGGACCTGGCCGCAAGCGACCGAGCGCGCGACCCCGGCGAGCGACCGGTGGTGGGCGATCCCGCTGCGCATGGTCCTCGCGACGCTCACGATCGTCACCCTCGCCTCGCTCGAGCCGCTGCTCGGCACGCTCGTCGCCGGCGCCCTCGCCTCCCTGCCGACGATCCTCATGGTGCTGGGCGTCGCCGACCACTGGACCCGCGGGCCGCGCCCGACCGTCGACCTCGCCGGCGGGACCCTCAGCTCGATCGCCGGGACGCTCGGATTCCTGCTCGTCATCGTGAGCCTGACCACACACATCGGTGTGTGGTGGGCGCTCCTGCTCGGACTCGCGGTCATCCCGGTGCTCAACCGCGCCGTCCCGGCACTGTCGGCGCGGATGCCTGAGCTCACGTGGCGGCGCGCGTTCTCCGGTGGCCGACTCGCGCAGGCGCCGATACGGTGACCGCACCAGCGGCAGCCCCTCCGGTGTCGTTGGCTCTCGAGATCAGCGGGACATCCCCGATCAGCGGTGGTTCTCAGCCCAAAGGAGGGCTCGACGTGACCGATCAGAGCAGCGAACACACGCAGGACTCGACCGTGACCCCGACCGACGCCGACCGAACCCGAGGTGGCGCCACGGCCTACGACCCCGACTCGTCGACGTCGCAGGACGCCCCTTCTCCTGAGGGCGGTCCCGTCGAGGCGTCGGACTCGACGCGGGATGCCGAGTCCGCGAAGGGGTCGGACCGTGGCGAACGCACGGACTCCTCCGACGATCACGAGGCCGACCACGCCGAGGGTCGGGCGGCCGCGGACGACAGCAGCCGCCCCGACACGGCTGATGGCACGTACGGGACGGATCGTGTCGACGACGACGAGAAGGATCCGGAGCAGGAGCGCCGCGAGGAGGCCGAGAAGGCCAGGGCCGCCGAGGAATTCGCCAAGGAGCACGACCCGGCCGACCACGACATCGCGGCCGGTGAGGAGTTCCGCCAGCGCGGCGACTGGACCGCGGAAGACGGTGACGGGCCGCAAGTGCTCGAGGCGGACGGGTCCGTGACCGCGATGGTCCTCGGGTCGGCTGCGGGTTCTTCGGGTGCGTCCGGCTCCTGCGACGGTGGGTCGTCCGACTCCTCCGGCGCTGGAGCCTCGGATGCCGGCTCTTCGGATGCTGGGTCCTCGGATGCTGGGTCCGCAGATGCGACGGACGGGCGGCGGACCTCGAGCCTGGAGGAGGTGCGCGACGGCGGGTACGGCGTCGGCTCGGCCGCTCCGCTCGACGACGGCGCCCTCCCGCTCGGGCATCCGGTCAAGGCGTGGGAGGACACGATGACGTTCGTCGTCCCCGCGCACCCCTCCTACGGGGACGCGGAGCCGCACGTGTGGTTCCTCGACGCGGACGCGGCCCAGAACGCAGGCTTCACGCCCGTGCCCTGACGCACGACGGACTCCCGAGCACGTGCCTGAGAACGTGCCGACACGCGGGTGATCACCGGCGTGTCGGCACGTTCTCGGGCTCGGGCACGGGCACGGGCTCGACTGCGCCGCGAAGGACCGGCGCGTCGGGCGCTCAGGCCAGCATGCCCTGGACGCCGACGACCGTCACGGCGATCCCGCTGGTCAGGGACAGCACGATGACCCCGAGGCGAGCGACCCGCGGGCTGACGGCGCGGGCCACAGGCTCGGCCGCGAGGCTCCCGACGGCGGTCGCGACGGCGGCGCCGAGCCAGCCCCACCACGGCCAATCGGGCGCTCCACCGGGCGAAAGGACCTGCCGCTCCAGGAGCGTCACGCCGCTGAGCACGACCCAGAAGGGCTGCATCGTCGCCGAGAACGACGGTCCGCTCCACCGGCTCACCATGCTGTAGACGCCGACACCAGGGGCGCCGAGGGCGACGGCGGAGTTCATGAGGCCGATCGTCGACCCCGCGGTGACGCGGGCGATCGGACCGTCGATCGTGTGCTCCGTCCGCGCGAACGCCACCGACACGACGACCCCGAGGATCGCGGCGGCGCCGACCCCGATCCGCAGGACGTCGGCGTCGCTCGCGCGGGCGACGAGGAGCCCGACGATGCTCGCGAGCGCGGCGGGGGTGACGAGCCAGGCGAGGCGGTTCCAGTCAATGTGCCGCCACACGCGCGGCACCATGAGCGCGCATGCCAGGGCCGCGTAGAGGTTGACGACGAGGACCGCCGCGAAGGGGCCCGCGACGATCGCGACGATCGGCGCCATGATGATGCCGAAGCCCATGCCGACGACCCGCTGCGCGATCGTCGCGACGACGAGCGAGGCGCACGTGATCGCGAGCGACAGGGTCTCCGGGGGCATCGGGCTATCTTCGTCGGGCCGCGTGCCGACACCAACTCCGGCTTCTGACCTGCATCGATGCGACGGCTGTCGATTCGGGCCGCCCGTGCGAGGGCGGGGACGTGGGCTGCGGTGCTCTCGTGCGTCGACGGCACCCGCTCGTCGCAGCCGCCCGCGTCGACCAGTGCTCGACCCAGGCGACGGCCTGTCTGTCGCCGTGGTCGGGCATTCGCGGGGGCTGTCGGTGCCTCGACCTACGCTTCGGGGTATGGCGGGTGACCAGCGGGCGGAGGCGTTGACGGCCGTCGTGGTGGCATCCGCCGAGCGTCTCACCGGTCGGTCATCCGTGGGGTCAGCTGCGGGCTCGGTAGCGGGAGCCGCGGTTGCACCGACGCCGGTCCGGGTCGCGATCGTCGGGCCGGAGCTGCGCGTGACGCTCGACCCCGACGACGCGTTCGACCTCCTCGCTCGTCTCGAGGAGGGCCGCCAGCGGTGGGTGTGGTGGTCGGCCGCCGAAGCCGCCGGCCCGCTCGTCGCGGCCGGCATCCGACCGGCTCGAGCGTGGGATGTCGCCGAGGCTCACCGGCTGCTCCACGGTGGGTGGGCCGCCGGACCGGGACTCGCCTGGGCGGGGGCGCACGGGTTGCCGCTCGATGCCGTGCCGGGGCCGCCGACGGGTGACCTCTTCGAGGCCCTCGCCGACGAGGCGGCCGCGCTCGACCCCGACGCGCTCGTCCGCGCCGACGGCCATGTGCGGCCCGACGCCGTGACGGGGACGTGGCTCTCGACCGATGCGCGCCTTCTCACCTGGGCCGATGCGCTGCTCGCCACGGCGCGCGCCCAGCGCAGCCAGGTCTCACAGCAGGGCTAGCGCGGGGCGCGACTGCTCGACACGATCTACGCCGAGTCGGCCGCCGCCGTCCTCTGCGAGGAGCTGGCCCACGACGGGCTGCCCGTCGACCGGCCGGCGCTGCTCGACCTCGTCCGCCCGATGTCCGGACCCCGAGCCGAACGTGACGCGATCGTCCTCGCACACGCCCCCGGGCGCGAGAACACCGATCTGCGGAACCCCGCGCAGGTCCGTGACCTGCTCAAAGGGGTCGGCATCGACGTCCCGAGCACACGCAAGCATGTCCTGGAGGAATACCGCGACGCGCACCCGATCGTCCCCGCCCTGCTCACCTGGCGCAAGGAGGAGCGGATCGCCACGACCTACGGGATGCGGTGGATCGAGGAGCACATCGGACCCGACGACCGCCTGCGCGGAAGGTGGACCGCGTGCGACGGCGCCGCGGGGCGGATGACGGCCGAGAGCGGGCTGCACAACCTGCCCGCGGTGCTGCGGCCGGGCATCGCCGCGCAGGAGGGGCACGTCTTCGTGCGCGCGGATCTCGGCCAGATCGAGCCGCGGGTGCTCGCGGTGGTCTCCGGGGATCTGGCGTTCGCGGAGGCGACCCGCGCCGACGATCTCTACGCGCCGGTCGCGGCGCGGCTCGGCGTCGAGCGCGCGATCGCGAAGGTCGCCGTGCTCGCCGCGATGTACGGACAGCGCAGCGGCGCCGCAGGTCAGGCCCTGCGCGGACTGGAGCGCTCCTATCCCGTCGCAATGGCCCACCTCGACCGGGCGTATCTCTCCGGGACGCGCGGGGAGCCGGTCCGCACGTACGGCGGGCGGCTCATCCCGACGGGGCGCTTCCTCGGAGCGGCGCCGATCGGCGCGGATCCGATCCTCGACGCGGCGCGAGGTCGCTTCGCGCGGAATGCGGTGATCCAGGGCGCGGCGGCCGAGCTCTTCAAGGCGTGGGCCGCGACGGTCCGCGCGACGACCCGGCACCTGGGCGCTCGGATCGTTCTGTGCCTGCACGACGAACTGCTCGTCCACGTGCCGGTCGAGCACGGCGCCGAGACTGCTGCGCTCGTGGAGAGTTCGCTCGCCGACGCCTCCCGCCGCTGGGCGCGCGGCGCGCCGGTCCGCTTCGTCGCCGACACCTCCGTCATCGCCCGCTGGTCCGACGCCAAGGACTGACCGCGCTGCGTCCACCTCGTGGACTATGCCGATCCCGCTCGACTGCACTCCTCCAGCAGCACAGTTCGCCCGTTTCGGCATAAGTGAGCGCACGCGATCGGTCCGCTACGTGGACTATGCCGATCCCGCTCAGCTGCACTACTCCAGCGGCACAGGTCAGCTGGAACGGCATAGGTGAGCGTTGGTCGGTCGCGCCTACGCGGTTGGAGGGGTGTCGTGAGCGACGCTGATCGCATGACTGCGGAGTCGGCCGTCGGCCTCCAGCCCGCAGCGTGGGAGTACCTCGTCGACGACGACGAGGTCGACACGCTCTACGTCGCGCTGCCGCGAGGCCGGCCCGCTCGGCGGATCGCGGACCTCTCCGGGGCCGCGAGCAATCACCTCGCACCGCCCGAACCGCCGCTCGAGCGCTTCCTCGAGGTGCTCACCTACCTCCTCGACGAGGCGGGCATCCTGCCCGACGGCGAGATGGTCGCGCTCTCGCTGAAGACGAGCGCCGGCACCCCCTACGACCTCACGCAGCAGCACTTCACGCACCAGCCGCCCGGAGCGCCAGGGCCCTACCTCGTGCTCACGGTGCACGGCGGCACCGAGGTCATCGAGCTGTCGACCGACGCCGCGACCGACGACGAGCGCGACACGATCCGCGACGCGGTGCGCCTCGCCGCCGGCGGACTCCACGTCGTCGAGGGCGTCGCCGAGGGACCTGCCCAACCCGGCATCCACGATTTCTGAGCGCTCGCGGCCTGACCGCTCGCGGCCTGAGCGTTCGGCCCCGGGTACGCCTACCCAGACATCGCGACGTCAGCCGAGCTCGCCGCGAGTCCACTCGTAGGGCGTCGTCGTCGAGACCTTGACCAGCCCGGAGCGCTTGAGGATCGGGCGGGAGAACTCCGTCGAGTCGCTGTGGATCAACCGCAACCCCATGGCGATCGCGGCCCGTGCCCGCACGGCGGTCAACGCCCGATAGATGCCGCGCCCACGCCATTCGGGCCGCGTCGCGCCACCCCAGATCCCCGCGAAGTCCGTGCCCGCGACCGGGTCGAGGCGCCCGGCCGAGACGATGCGCCCATCCGCTTCGGCTACCCACAACTGCAGCCCGTCGTCGCCGTGAGCGAGCCGATCGAGCAGCTCACACGCCATCCCCTCGGCCCGCGCCGCGCCGTCCCCGAAGACCTCCGCCTGCATCGCCAGCATCGCCCGCACGTCGCCTTCCTGCGTGATCCGTCGCAGCGTCACGCCGGTGGGAAGCGGCACGTCGACGTCGAGCCGACGCGCCTCGCCGACCATGATCGACTCCGGCTCGGCCGCGATGAAGCCCGCGTCGAGGAGCGCCTCATGCAGTCCCGGCACCTCGTCGTGGCCGCGGGTCTTCCACTCGACTCCCTCGATCGACTTATCCGCACAGAAGTGTGTGAGGGATCGCCTCACGAGATCACACAGCGCAGGGCCGGCGACACCCGCCAACCCCTGCGCTCCGCCCGCGTAGGTGATGAACCCGCGCCCGCCCGGATACGTCGCCAACCACAGCGGCCCCTCGCGCGACACGGTGCTGGCGCCGTGGACCTCCGCGGTCGTGCGCAGTTGCTCGTCGTAGGCGCGCAGCAGGGCGGCGGGGCTCAGGCCGGAGTCGTCGGTCACCGCTCCATCGTCGCGGAACCAAGCCCGGCACACGCGCGTCGGCTCCCATCAAGGGCCGGTCACAGGGGGCCGCCCTCGCGTCACATCAGGGACACCTTCAGGGACACACGAGAGGCACGACATGGCCATCCACGGACGACTCTTCCAGGACTTCGCCGAGCAGCAGACCGGCGGGCAGTTCTCGCTCCAGAACAAGAAGATGCTCAAGGTGCAGGTCGGGCAGGCCCCGGTGTGGGCCAAGGCCGGCTCGATGGTCGCCTACCAGGGCGACGTCCAGCTCGCGAACAAGGGCTCCGGCGGCCTCGGGCGGATCCTCAAGAAGGCGATGACCGGCGAGGGCGCGAACCTCATGCACTGCTCCGGGCAGGGCGACCTCTTCCTCGCCGACGACGCCGGCGACGTGCAGGTCCTCTACCTCGACGACGACATGGTCTCGGTCAACGGCGGCAGCGTGCTGGCGTTCAGCGACTCGATCCAGTGGGACATCCACCGGGTCCAGGCGCGCGGCGCCGCGATGACCGGCGACCTCTACAACATGTCGCTGCGCGGCACCGGCTATGTCGCGGTAACGACGAAGGGCGACCCGGTGGCGCTCGACGTCTCCTCGGCGCCGACGTTCGGCGATGCCGACGCGGTCGTCCTGTGGACCGGCGGCGTGCGGATGGACGTCCGCGTCGCGACCGGCGGCCTCGGCTCGATGCTGCGCGGCGGGTCGGGCGAGACGTTCCAGATGGCGTTCACCGGGCAGGGCTACGTGCTCGTCCAGCCCGCCGAGCGCCACCATGCCCCGTCGAACAGCGAGAACGCCGGCAGCGGAGGGCTTTTCGGCGGCCTGCTGCGCGACTGAGACGGCCCCGAGTCAGCGCTGACGACTGCTCCTGCACCGTCGCGACCGACGCCGCGCGACGGCCGCCGACGGCACCTGACAGGAACCGACGTCATTGACGGCCCGGTCGAGCTCACCTCGGCCGGGCCGTCAGGCGAACCGCTCCTTCAGCGCCGCGATACCTACGCCGTAGACGTCGTCGCTGAAGGTCGCCGTGAGCTCGGCAGCGTTCGCCGCGTCGGCGTCGAACTCGGCCCACCACTGCACGAACGCCTCCCCGGTGTCGCTGACCTCGCACACCTGGATCGTCGAGAGGTAGCGCTCGACGCTGAACGGATTCTCGCCGGCGAAGCAGTAGGTCGTGCTGCGGCTTGCGTCGTCGAGGGCGACGAGCCGCTCGACGACGACCCCGCCGTCACCGAGCGTGAGCCGGCGGACCGCGCCGACCTCGCCGGCCGAGCCGCTCGTGATCTCGCTGCTCTCGATCGCGGGATGCCACGCGGGCAGCCCGTCGAACGGGCGCACGACCTCCCACACGGAGTCCGCAGAGGCGGGGACGACCCCGCTCGAATAGGCCTTGGGCATGCCGGCTCCTTCGCCATCGGTGGATCTGCATCGGGTGTCTGATCGGTGTGTCTGATCGGTGTGTCTGAACAGCGCCGACACGTGCTGCGCGGCACCTGTCGACGACGCTAGTAGTCGGCACCGACAAGCCACCAGGGCTCCCGGCGACCGACGGCCGATGGGCCCGACCGCGCTGCCGGCCGACGCGGTGTCACCCTTGACTCATGGCCGCACCCGACATCCGCTTCTGCCGCCTGTGCGGCACCCCGACCGAGCAGCGCATCCCCGAGATGGAGGACCGCCTGCGCGCCGTGTGCCCCGCCTGCGGCTATGTCGACTACGTCAATCCGGTCAACGTCGTCGGCACCGTCCCGGTCTGGTGGGGCGAGGACGACGGACCGCGGATCCTGCTGTGCCTGCGCAATATCGAGCCGCGCAAGGGGTTCTGGACGCTGCCTGCCGGCTTCCTCGAGACCGGCGAGACGACCGCGGAGGGCGCCGCGCGCGAGACGTGGGAGGAGGCGGGGGCCCGCGTCGAGATGGAGGGCCTCTTCTCCGTGCTCGACGTCGTCCGCGCCGGGCAGGTGCACCTCTTCTACCGGGCGCGTCTGCTCGATCTCGACCTCGCGCCCGGCCCCGAGACGATCGAGAACCGGCTCGTGACGATCGAGGAGATCCCCTGGAACGAGATCGCGTTCCGCACCGTGCGCCAGACCCTCGAGCACTGGGTCGCCGACTCCGAGGCGGGCTCCTTCGGCCTGCACGTCGGACCCGTCGCCTGAGGTCCCCGGGCGCGCAGGGGCTGCGGCCTGTCGGACCTCGGGTCTACGTTGGAGGCATGACCCTGCCACGCCCTGACATCGACCCGGACGGCCTGCTGGAGTACTCGGTCGTCTTCACCGACCTGTCCCTGAACCACATGTCGAAGCGCTTCGTCGGCGTGATGCAGGAGATCGTCGACATCCTGAAGACGACCTATCACGCCGAGGCCGTCGCGATCGTGCCCGGCGGCGGGAGCTACGCGATGGAGGCGGTCGCCCGCCAATTCGCCACGGACCAGCGCTGCCTCGTGATCCGTAACGGCTTCTTCTCCTACCGGTGGTCGCAGATCTTCGAGATGGGGCGGATCCCCGCCGAGGTCACGGTCTGCCAGGCGCGGCCCAACAGCGCGGACGTCGCCGCGGCCTGGTCGCCGGCGCCGGTCGAGGAGGTCGTCGAGACGATCCGCCGCGAGAAGCCGGCCGTCGTCTTCGCCGCCCATGTCGAGACCGCCTCGGGCATCCTCCTGCCCGACGACTACGTGCGCGCCGTCGCCGCCGCGACGCGTGAGGTCGGCGGGCTCTTCGTGCTCGACTGCATCGCCTCCGGCGCGCTCTGGGTCGACATGGCCGACCTCGGCGTCGACCTGCTCATCAGCGCCCCGCAGAAGGGGTGGAGCGGCACGCCGTGCGCGGGATACGTGATGTTCGGGCCGCGGGCACTCGAGACGATCGAGGGCACGACGTCGACGAGCTTCGCCGCCGACCTCAAGAAATGGCTGAGCATCACGCAGGGGTATGTCGAGGGCAAGGCCGGCTACCACGCGACGATGCCGACCGACGGCCTCGCGCGGAACCTCGAGCACATGCGCGAGACGCGGGATCGTGGGCTGGAGCAGGTCCGGGACGCGCAGGCCGACCTCGGCGGCAAGGTGCGGGCGCTGCTCGCCGAGCGCGGCTTCGCCTCGGTCGCCGCGGACGAATTCGCCTCCCCGAGTGTCGTCGTCGTCCACACCGACCGCCCCGACCTGCAGTCCGGCGCCGCGTTCAAGCCCGCGGGCCTGCAGATCGCGGCCGGGGTGCCGCTCATGTGCGACGAGCCGGACGGCTTCTCGACGTTCCGACTCGGGCTCTTCGGACTCGACAAGCTCGGCGACGTCGACGGCACGGTCGACCGGCTCGCCACAGCCCTCGACGAGATCGTCTGAGCCCGGCGCGACGTCGACCGCTCTGCCCTGAGCAGAACGGCGCGCGCGCGTGGCACCGCGCGCCTACCGTCGATCCATGGGAACCGTCACCGCAGTGCGACGCCGTCCGCCCGACGCGCCCCCGCGAGTCGAGCGCGGGGTCGAGCACGGGCGTGGAGGCAGGCCGGTCGAGCCTTTGTGGCGCGAGCTCGTCGGGCGGCAGTTGCGGCGGGAGCGGCAGGCCCGGCGACTGCGCCTCGTCGACGTCGCCGAGGCCGCGGGGGTGAGCACGCAGTACCTCTCCGAGATCGAGCGCGGCCGCAAGGACCCCTCCTCCGAGGTGCTCGCGGCTGTGGCCGGCGCACTCGGGGTGAGCGTCACGACAATCGCGCGGCGCGTGTGCGAACCGGCCGGCTACGCGAGGCCGACCGGGCCCGTCTGCCTCGCGGCCTGAGCCCCACAAGAGACACGACAGCGACATCGCCGCAGGCCACGTGGGCCTGCGGCGATGTCGTGTCCACTCAGCGGAAGAGTGGCCGCCGGAGGAGGTGGCTCAGGCGGACTTGATCGCAGAGATCTCGAACTCGAGCGTGATCTTCTCGCTCACGAGCACGCCACCGGTCTCCAGCGCCGCGTTCCAGGAGATGCCGAAGTCGCTGCGGCTGATGACGACCGAGCCCTCGAAGCCGATGCGCTCGTTGCCGAACGGGTCGAGCGCGCCACCCTCGAACTCGAACGGCACGGTGACCGACTTCGTCACGCCCTTGATCGTCAGGTCACCGGTGATCTCCACCTCGGCGTCACCGGTCGCGCGGACCTGCGTCGAGGTGAAGGTGATCTGCGGGAAGTCCGGCGCGCCGAGGAAGTCGCCGCTGCGCAGGTGCTCGTCGCGCTGCGCGTTGCGGGTGTCGATGCTCGCGACCTCGATGGCGACGCTGACCTGCGACGACGCGAGGTCGGCGCCATGCACCTGGGCCTGGCCCTCGAACTCGTTGAAGCTGCCGCGGACCTTGGTGACCATCGCGTGGCGGGCAACGAAACCGATGCGCGAGTGGCTCGGGTCGATCGCGTAGGTGCCCTCAAGCGCCGCGAGCGTGGTGGGGGCGGATGCGGTCGTCGTCATGACGGAACTTCCCTTCATCGATTCGGTCGGCCACCCAAGTAGGTGACGTGTCACGTAGATAGTACACCGCATATAGGTGACAAGTCAACTAATCCTCGCTACCCTGGGTGCATGGACCCCGAACCGCGCTGGCTCACCCCCGCCGAGGAGCAGCTGTGGCGTCGCTGGCTCGCCCTCAACCGGCTCGTGCCCGCGGTGCTGCACCACGACCTCCAGACCGATTCGGGTCTGTCGCTCGCCGACTTCGAGGTGCTCGTGCAGCTCACCGACACCGAGCTCGGGCAGTTGCGGGTCAGCGATCTCGCCCAGGCGCTGCAGTGGGAGCGCAGCCGGGTGTCCCACCAGGTCACGCGCATGGAGCGGCGCGGGCTCGTCGAGCGCGTGGACTGCACGCACGATGCGCGCGTCGCCTATGTCGTCATCACTGATCAAGGGCGGGAGGCCATCGAGAAGGCCGCGCCCTCGCACTTGCGGACGGTGCGCCGGCTCGTCTTCGACGTGCTCACGCCGAGCGAACTCGCGGGTTTCGAGGTCGCCGTCGACAAGCTGCTCGCGGCGACTCAGGCCGAGGACTCGACCCCCTGACCTGACGAGCTAGGCCGGATCGAGGAGTTCGAGGGCGACGATGTCGGGCGCGAAGGCGCCGCTCGCATCACGCACGACGAAATGTCCGCCGGGGATGTCGAGGATGAGCCGACCACCGTCGCGCGCGACCGTCGAGGTGAGCCGCGCGCCGCAGTCGTAGGTGACCGTCACCCGATCCCCCGGTGCCACGGCGGGCAGATCCGTCACGGCGGCCGCGCGCATCCCGCCCGTGCCACACCCGGAATTCGGCTCCATGGGACTCCTTTCGATGTCTCCTCATCGACCGGCGCGACCCGACACGGAGGGCCACGGCGCACGCGAGTGCCCTCACCGGGCGGTTACGACATGGTCGACGAGGCCGTAGTCGCGCGCGGCGGTCGCGGTGAGGACGAGCTCGCGGTCGGTGTCGTCGCGGATCTGCTCGGCGCCACGGCCCGTGTGCTGAGCGAGGAGTTCTTCGAGAAGCGCTCGGACGCGGGCGATCTCGTCGGACTCGATGATGAGGTCGGGGATCGTGCCGCGGCTCTGCGCGGCGGGCTGATGGAGGACGACCCGACCGTGGGGCAGGATGCTCCGATGCCCGGTGGCACCGCCGGCCAGGAGGAGCGCGGCCGTCGAGACGGCCTGCCCGACGCACGTCGTCTGCACGAGGGGCCGCACATACTGCATCGCGTCGTAGATCGCGAGCATCGCGGGGATCTCGCCGCCGGGTGAGTTGAGGTAGAGCGCGATCGGCGCGTCGGAGTTGTCCGACTCCAGGTGGATGAGCTGGGCGATGACGGTGTTGGCGACGCCGTCATCGATCCCGGTGCCGAGGTAGATGATCCGGTCGGCGAGCAGTCGGCTGTAGATGTCGAGGGTTCGCTCGCCGCGTGGGTGCTGCGTCGTCACGTAGGGGATCGCGTAGCTGCTCATGACCCGCCCCCCAGGCCGATCGGGCGACGGCGGCCACCGGGGGCGATCTGGTCGAAGCTGTCGACGATGTGGTCGACGAAGCCGTAGTCGAGGGCTTGGGCGGCCGTGAACATCCGGTCGCGGCGCGAATCCCGCTCGATCGTCTCGGGCGACTGGCCGGTGTCCTGGGCGACGAGGTCGATGATCGTCTGCACGGTGAGCCGCAGCTCGTCGGCCTGAAGGGCGATGTCGACGGCCGTCCCGCCGAAGCCGGCCGATCCCTGGTGGAGCAGGACGCGCGAGTGCGGCAGCGCGAACCGCTTGCCCTTCGTGCCGGAGCTGAGAAGGAACTGGCCGGCACTGTAGGCGGTGCCCATGTCGATCGTCACGACGTCGTTGGGGATCGTGTGCATCACGTCGCGGATCGCGAGCATCGCCGAGACGCTGCCGCCCGGTGAGTTGATCCACAGCCGGATGTCGGCGCGTGGATCGTCGGCCGCCAGGAGCAGGAGGCCGCTGACGAGGCGGTTGCCGAGGGCCTCGTCGAGCTCGGTGCCCATGACGAGCGTGCGGTGCTCGAGGAGGCGGCGGGACAGGGCGTGATCGAGTTGCGCCGCGGCTGCGTCGGGTGGGGAGTCAGGTGGCGCGTCGGCCATCTGGGTCGACCAGGGCGCGTGGGAGAGCGTCATGTCCCCGAGCCTGCGCTGCGTCCGCGCAGTGGGCCAGCGCCTGCCGCCGTGAGCGGATCTGCCCTCGGCAGAGCGATCGCCCCCCGGCGAAACCCAGCCGCATGCGAGACCAGGGGGCGAGGCGCCGCTCATGCCCCCGGCCGTCCCGCGGTCAGGTGCGAGCCGCGCGCAGGGCCCGGGTCAGCTCGGGCAGACCCTCGATCCGCAGGTGGCCCTCGTCCCGGCGCAGGGCGGCGACGATCGCGCCCGCGGCGACCCCGGCGCCGATGCCCGCAGGGCTGTCCTCGACGACGAGGCACCTCTCGATCGGCACGCCGATCCGCTGGGCGCCGAGGCGGTAGATCGCGGGGTCGGGCTTGCCGGCGGGCACCTCCTCGACCGTCGTGAGGACCGGGGGCGTGATGCCGCCCGCGCCGAGCCGAGCCGTCGCCAGGCCGTGGTCGGCGTTCGTCACGACGGCCCACGGCAGCCCGAACTCCTCGACCGTCGTGAGGAACTCGACCGCCCCGTCGAGGGCGACGACCCCCTCGGTGTCGATCGACTCCAGCCGCATGTGCTCGGAGGCGTCGGCGTCGACGGCGGCGTCGTCGAGGTCGGGCCGGAAGCGGCGGATCGTCCCCTCGGCCGTCGCGCCGTGGCACACCGCGGCGACGAGCTCGGGGGCGACGCCGTTGGCCTCCGCCCACGTGCGCCAGGGGCGCTCGACG
>RRZU011048089.1_pt1 | contig 55886 bp, 57 predicted proteins | sample 2165561 | NCBI WGS metagenome assembly RRZU01 (sample SAMN10456909, study PRJNA506462) | wastewater metagenome | isolation source: wastewater sludge | place: USA: Moscow, Idaho
CTGCCAGACTGTAGATAATCCAGCTCCCCTCCCGCAGGCGTGTAACCAGACCGGCATCTTCAAGTATTTTCATATGCTTTGATACGGTAGACTGGGCTAGGCCAAGGAGCGCCTGTATTTCACAGACGCACAGTTCTCTGTCAAAGAGGAGTTTTAGCACCCGTACCCGGTTTGGATCAGAGAATGCTTTCATAACGCGGATCAGCGATTCCATGGCATTTTATTGCTCTTTTTTGGTATCATATCGTTAGATGACGATATGATAAATACGCCGTTTTTTTCAAATGTCAAGAGCATCTATCCCCGGTATAAAGAGGAGGCAATGACGGTATCTTGGTTGGCACTCAATAATAACTTTAGGAAGCAGTCTTTTTATTGTGTCAAAAAACAGCAAGGGCTGACAAGGGGAAGAGACTTTATGGGTAAAACAAGACTTGAGGCATTTAGTGACGGGGTGCTGGCAATTATCATTACCATCATGGTACTTGAACTGAAGGTGCCGCATGGGGACACGCTTGAGGCTCTTATGCCGCTTATTCCAACGCTATTAAGCTATGTGCTCAGCTTTATCTATATTGGTATTTACTGGAACAATCACCATCATATGTTTCATGCAGTGAACCATGTGACTGGCCCTATTATGTGGGCAAACCTGCACCTCTTATTCTGGCTCTCTCTTTTCCCCTTTGCCACGGGATGGTTGAGCGAGAACCATTTCGCAGCCCTGCCGACGGCCTTGTATGGTATAGTGCTGCTTGCCGCTGCCATAGCTCACATGCTTTTGCAACAGACTATTATTACCACCGAAGGAAAGGCATCTGTTCTTAAACGGGCCGTGGGCAAAGATTGGAAAGGCAAGCTCTCACTTGTTTTGTATGCATTTGCTATTTGCTCAACGTTATTTGCGCCGTGGATCGCACAACTCATATTCATCGTCAACGCCATCATTTGGCTCGTCCCAGATCGCCGTATTGAGAGAGTGCTTAAGCCTGAGGCATGAACTAGACACATAAAAAAAAACCCCTTTTGATTAGGGGTTTTTTTTGTTAGGCAAAAAATCTAAAGACTTTTTATTTATATTTATCGAGAAACGTCTCAGGGCCGGATTTGGCTATGGCCTGTGCCTTGTCATAACTTTCCATCAGACATTTGTACTCGGGACAAATATGCTCGGAAATGATTTCGGCAAAGCGCGAGCCTTCTGGCCGGTTCCAGGTTTGCATCAATTCAGCAACAATGGCAAAGGTGTCGGTAGGTATTGCACCCGCCTGTGCCACTCGAGCAATTGTTGCGTCTGTGGCCATTTTGTTCCAGTTGCCAGATGCATCAACCACGCAGTAGGCCTTATAACCTTCTTTCATGGCGCTAATGGCTGGAAAAGCCATACATACGCTGGTCAGGGTGCCTGCAATAATCAATGTCTTTCGCTTTGTTTTCTCAACCGCTTCTTTGAACAGAGGATTATCCCAAGTGTTGATTTGACCAGTGCGGGGAATATATTGTGCATGGGGTGCGTACTTGTGTACTTCCGGAATCAGTGGTCCATTGGGGCCATCAGGCACAGATGCCGTTGTCAGTACGGGAATGTTGAGCAGCGTTGCCGCTTTAGCTAAAGCAATTACATAGTTGCGTAGATCTGGTACTGGCAGGTCTCGCACACAATTAAAAAGGCCACTTTGGTGATCAATCAACAACATCACCGCATCATTTGGATCAAGCATTCCATTTTTCAGTGTCATAAATATCTCCCTACTATAAAGTCTGAAAATAAAATACAAGCCCTTTTCAAAATTTCAAAAGGCTTGCGCCAACCCAACTGCTCCCTTGGGATTTTCTTAATTTCAACAATATTTTTACAAGTTTGTCAATGAAGCAAGGTTGGCATGAATCAAAGCTTGCCTGCCTTCTTCAATTCAACTCGCTTTGGAAAATACCAACGCAAGACTTGCCGAAATTTATCAGATGATGGCCGTGCCCAGTTACGCATCAGTTCTGAACCAAAGGAGACGGCGGTCACCGGTTGCGCACCTGCCTGAATCATGCGGTCAAAGGCCCGTGTATGGGATACGGGTGATATGCCGCCCACGGCGTCTGCCACTGGGTACACCTCATAACCTTCGGCTAGCATATCAAGGGTGGGAAAGGTTAAACACACCTCGGTCCACAGCCCGGCAATTACCACTTTCTTGCGTCCGCTTTTTCTGATGGCATTGCGGAACTCTTCATCTTCCCATGAGTTAACGCCGGTGCGGTCAATTTCTTTCACACCTGGCAATTCATCTAGGATAAGCTGCGCAGTTCCCTCGTTAACACCCATACCAACCGCCACTGTGGAAACAATAACTGGAACGGCAAAGGCCTGGGCAAATTTACAAAGCGCTACCACATTTAAGTCAATCTCTTCCCTGGATGAAGAGGTGACCGTGTGATACTGCTCTGGCTGATAATCAATCAGCACCAGAATGCAGTTCTCCGGGGTAAGCAGATGATCGGTCACAGGATTGCGAATGGGTTCAGGCTGTGTTTTCGGCATAATTTTCCTTTAGTTTGTGATGAATTTGCAAGGGCTGCTGGCCATTTTATAAACTACTCCATCGTTTTTGCAACTCTGTCAGCTGGCAATAAAATCGGTAAGAAATTTCTGTAGGGTCTTTTCAATGCGCGTATCCCGAAGAGCTCCATTTTCATCAAAGACCTCTGCTGCCCTGGAAACAAGGAGGCGTCCACCAAACCAGATATCGGCACCAAAATAGCGCAACACAGGCAACCAGGCATTTTGCGATAAGATGGTGCCAAATCCGCCGGGCGAAGCGCCAATGAGGGTTACTTTCTTGCCGGTAAAAATGCTGCTATACAGTGCAGAAGGGCGCGATACCCAGTCTATGGCGTTTTTCAACACGCCGGGGATACTGTTATTATACTCAGGTGTGGCAATGAGCAGGGCATCGGCTTCATAAATGGCCTTCTGCAGGGCAAGTACTGCTGGGGGAAAACCGCTAGCTTCCTCTTCATCAGCATTATACAGGGGAATGCCGTGTAGAGTCTGCAAGGTTAAGCTGCTGCCAGCAGGCATCATCTTCTCCGCTGCAGCCAGTAGAGCGGTGTTAAATGATTTTTGGCGTAAACTTCCTGAAACACCTAATATATTCATCACTCCTCCTCTTTTTTCCTTAGGCCATATCAAATAGAATAAGCTCCGCGTCGGTCAGTGCCAGTAGGTTCAAAGTTTGCATGCCGGAAATTTCGATGCCATCTCCATCTTTAAGGGTCTTGCCTTGAAGCAAGACCTGCCCATGGGCAACCTGGAGAAAGCCATACCGCCCTTCCGCAAAGTTGTAAGTAATGGTTGCGCCTTCGCCTGGCATGGACAAGTACATCCTGGCGTCTTGGCAGATGGAGATATGGCCGTCACCGCCATGGCGATCGCCAACCAGTGCAAATCCATTTTTAAATTTTGCCGGATCAAGGGTTATCTGTTCATATCCAGGTGTAATTTCTCTTTTATCCGGGATAATCCAGATCTGGTAAAAATGCACCGGGCTGCTCTTTGAGTGGTTGTATTCGCTATGGGTAATGCCCGTTCCAGCACTCATCTTCTGTATCTCTCCGGGGCGAATGACCGATCCGTTACCCATGCTGTCCCTGTGCTCTAGGGCTCCGTCCAGTACAATTGAGATAATTTCCATGTTATCATGGGGATGCGTTCCGAACCCGCCACCCGGAGCAACGATGTCATCATTCACGACCCGGAGACTGCGGAAGCCCATGCGCGTAGGGTCCATGAAGCCGCCAAAAGAGAAGGTATGCTTGCTGTTCAGCCAGCCGATGTTGGTTCTGCCACGTAAGTCTCGTTCATGAATTTTGATGAAGGGCCCGCTGAGCTTGCTATTTGCCATTGTTATCCCTTTTTTTTTATTTATTGATGCCCTGGTTTGTAAAGAAACAGGCTCGTTGAGTGCCAAATGTAGTCATTTTTTTGAATATAACAGGGGGTATGGAAAAGTAAATGAAGTAGAAGAGCTAGAAAAAGGACACCCTTTTTTTCCCATTAAGTTACACATTAACAAGTGGGTCGTCCTCTTTTTTTGTTAAAGACAGAAGCTGCACATTCAGAGCATTCCTGGTATTTTGTGCCAAGCCATGCGGCGTAGGGCCAGGGGCTTTTCAGCAAAGCGCTGTGATAGCAATGGCAGGTGAAATAGAAGGATCGCATGGCATATCTGAGTTGGCAATGGCGGCAGTAATGCAGGGGGCTGGAGTAAGGGATCGTGACCGATAGTCGCAAGATTATACACATTGACATGGATGCCTTTTTTGCCTCTGTGGAGGAGCTTGACAATCCGAAACTAAGGGGTCTACCTCTTATTGTGGGAGGCGAACCGACGAGTAGAGGCGTTGTCGCTGCCTGTTCCTACGCAGCCAGGGCCTTTGGCGTGCATTCGGCCATGCCAAGTGCTCATGCCCGCAGACTCTGCCCAGCGGCAATCTTTGTGCGCCCGCGTATGGAGCGTTACCGGCAGATTTCCCAGCAGATCATGTCTCTTTTTTTTGAATATACTAACCTGGTGGAGCCGCTTTCCCTGGACGAGGCCTTTCTGGATGTGACTGTGAATACGATCGGGGAAAATTCGGCCACAAGGCTTGCCGAACAGCTGCGGGCACGAATAGCAAGAGAATGCGGGCTCACAGCTTCAGCCGGAGTATCCTGCAATAAGTTCCTTGCCAAAGTAGCCTCGGGTCTGCAGAAACCAAACGGTTTAACGGTTATTCCACCCGACAAGGCTGCACAGTTTGTAGCAGGGCTGCCGGTGCGCAAATTTTTTGGAGTTGGCCAGGCAACAGAACGGAAAATGCAGGAGGCGGGTATCAGCACCGGGGCTGATCTGCTGCAATTTTCCCAGGATGAATTGTGTCGGCTTTTTGGCAAAAACGGGCTCTTTTTTTATGCCATTGCCCGGGGGATAGACCACCGGGCTGTGCAGTCCCATCGCGAGCGGAAATCGATTGGCACAGAAACAACCTTTGCCAGGGATATTCTTGCAATAAACCTGGTGCAGCAAGTGTTGCAAGGTCTTGTCTCAGAGTTGGCTGCCGATCTGACTGCACGCAAGGCCTGCGGCAGAACTCTGACGCTTAAGGTGCGATACCACGATTTTGCCACTATCTCACGTTCCTGCACCCTTGCCTCTGGTTTTACTGGTGCAGAAGACATGGAAATGCAGCTGCCCCGTCTTTTGGCTGCCACAGAGGCAGGTAAGCGGCCCATAAGACTTCTTGGCATTAGTGTTTCTAATTTGCTCAGCGAAAAAGATCTGGTGCGACGGGCATACCAGCTTCCTCTACCCTTTCCGGATGCGGGCTGGCCTTTTCAGTGGCAAAAGATAGGGAGGTAAGATGGGGAGAGAGGATCTCTATCTGCGAACATCCATGGGAACTGCTCCCTCTGGCAAAGGCGGAAACAGCCCCCATGGCATATGGTTTATGGGATGTTTACATCCTGCTGTACAGTTCCAGCACCCGCTCGCGGGTCATAATCTTTTTCCAGTCCTGGCCCAGGCAGTTTTCCCAGAGCGGAACCAGGTTTAAGGCAACGGTTGTCATGGTCTCCATGGCGGCGGCATCAAGTCCTTTGGTCAGGTTCCGTGGTAAGTGGATATCGTGTTTTGTCATCATTTTCCGAAATTCACGCACCCCCTCAGGGTAGATTTCATCCAGGTAATCAAAGGTAATGCAGCAACCAATGCCATGGTGGGTGCCGAGGACAAAAGAGAGTCCATAGGAAAGGGCATGGCAAGCCCCGACCTGGGAATAGGCAATACTCATGCCGCCGAAGTAGGAGGCCATCATCAGTTTGTCGTTTTTGTCAGAATGCTCTTCCAGAAAAACTTGACGGCAGAGTTCAAGTGATTTTTCACCGTAGGCGCGGCTGAACTCGTTTAGAAAGGTGCCGTTTAATGACTCAATATCATGGATGTAGCAATCCATGCCCGTGTAGAACCATTGATCTTTGGGTACACCCACAAGGAGTTCCGGATCAAGGAGGATCTGGTCAAAGATTGTATAGTCAGAGTTAATGCCTAATTTTTTCTCCGGGCCTGTCAAGACGGTCGTCCGGGATATTTCAGCACCGGTTCCTGAGATGGTGGGCACAGCGACATGGTACACAGCGGGATTGTTGATGAGGTCCCAGCCTTGATAATCAGTTGCAGATCCTGGGTTAGTAAGCAAAAGAGACACAGCTTTGGCAATATCCATGGTAGATCCACCGCCAATACCAATTATGCCAGCAGGGATCTGGGGATTTTGGGCTTTTATCTGTGCGACCAGCTTATCGATATAGCTGGTTTTCGGTTCGTCTATGACGCTCACAGGCAGGAGCAAATCATTTGTTTCCAGCGGCAACTTTTTTTCCAGCTCTTTGCCGGAAAAAACATCGTCTAACACAAAGACCATTTGCGAGTTGTTGCCCTGGCGCTTCGAGCGAAGAATGTCTCCAAGTTGATTGAAAGAACCACGCCCAAAGATGATATTTGGCACTATTTTGAAGTTTCTATACATGGCATGCGTCCAAAAAAAAGAAAAGAGAACCAAAAGAGTCGCCTAAAGAAGAGGGACTCCTCTGCTTAACAAATGAAAAACTGTTGTATTATCCTGTAATTGTTTTGCGTTGGCAAGGGCTGATCTATCCAAATGGGAAAAAGAGCAATGACGGCTGCATGAAACAATTAAATCGTGAGCTATGCGGCCATGCTCTCAAAGGGATCTTATGAGATTTTGCACTTTTTTGAGTCTTTTGGGGTAAATCAATCAGGGCTGCTTTGGGTAAATGAAGCGTGATATGAGCGATTTTAACAAAATGCTTCATATGGAGGCCGTCGTATTTTTTCTAAGCGGACAATAAGTAACAGCATAGTGTCTATGCAGATAGGCAAGATTAACTAGATAACCTGTATCTGGCTAATCCAGTTGCGTGGCCCTAAGGAAGTACATGACCTGCTGGCAATGCCTGCCGCCCATTCAAGTGCGGTGGCAAAACCTTGGTTTGTAATGTAGTGGCAAAAGGCACCAGCCAGGATGTCTCCCGCCCGCAGGGTGTCTAACGGCAGAACTTGGTGTACCGGCACTTCAAAACGCTTGCCATGGCTTGAGGCAATGATGGGACGTTCAGCACGGGTTATCGCCATGTGCGGCACCCCTCTATCGTGCATGGCTTCAATGAGATCATACTTATTCTGACAGCCGGGGATCTGGAACTTGTCTGAACAAAGGGCATAGTCAACTAGACCAAGCAACTCATCCATACCGTGTTTCCAGCCGCCTCCGTCAAAGACCACTGGGATATGAAGCTCCTTTGCAATACGAGCTGCCTCTATCGCCTGGGACAGATAGAATCCGTCAAGCATGAGCATGTTAGCTCCGTAAAAGAGCTTGGTATTCAAGGGTTCTGGCAATAGCTTGCGTACATCTGTGTTGGAGTAGGCAACACTATAATTGCCGGTGGAAAGATCCAGAAGTACTGAGCCTAGCGAGGGAGGACGGGAAGGTTGACTGGTGAGATCAATCAGATTTATTGGATATTCACGTAGGTCGCTGCGAGCCACCTCACTGAGCGAGTGCTCGCCGAGGCCTGTTATTAAGGTAGCTGAATTACCAAATGCAGAGAATGTTACCGCAGCGTTTGTAGCGGGGCCACCGGCAAGAGCGATTTGTCGCTCAGCCTTCATTCGCTGATAGGGGCCCAGTGAGGTGGGGAGATAATAGATAATCTCAACTGAGCATAGACCTACAAAAATACCTTGAGCCATGTTACCAAAGAAGCAGTGAAAAGAATGAATAGCAAACGATTTCTTTTTTGTTTACTATATTTTGAATTACAAAATAAATCAAACAATATTACCTGTTGATATCTTTGCACTAATTTTTGAGCTCTCCAAAAAACTTGCTCTCATCCACACAAAAAACTCTTCAGCCTGAGGAGGCAGTAATGTCGTTAACGTATTCTACAGCTTTGCCGCTTGGCACCAGCGCGCCCCCCTTCCTCTTGCCCGATGTGAAAGGCAAGGGCAATCTGGTGAGTCTTGATGACTATAAAGGAGTGAGGGGAATTCTTATTCTCTTTATTTGTAACCACTGCCCCTATGTGAAACTGGTTCAAAAAGAGCTTGTTGCCTTGGCCCAGGACTATGCTGTGAAGGGTATAGCCATGGTAGCTATCAACTCCAATGATGTGAAGACCTTTCCTGAAGATAGCCCTGATAAGATGCATAAGGAGGCGGAGGAGCTTGGCTATCCCTTTCCGTACCTCTTTGATGAGAGCCAGGAGGTCGCCAAGGCCTACCAGGCTGCCTGCACACCAGATATTTATCTGTTTGATGCCTACAAAAAGCTTGTGTACCACGGGCAACTTGATGATGCCAGACCCGGGAACGATGGTCCTGTCACCGGGGCTGATCTGCGAAAAGCCATGGACGCCTTGCTGGCTGGTCGCCCAGTGCTGGCAGAGCAGAAACCTTGCATGGGTTGTAACATTAAATGGAAACCAGGCAATGAACCCGATTATTTTAAGCCATGAGCTTAGTTGAACATAGTTACGTTGAGCTGGTTTTAATAAAGCAAAAAATGCTTTAAGTTCTTCTTGCCATTTTTTGCCTGCCCTGGGAAGAGGTGCTGATTGTTGAGTTAGAACTTCCCTTGGCGGGCATTGTAGACAAGATTGCTGCTTGCGGCAAATTCCTTAAATCCCAGACAGGCCTCTTCACGTAAAATATTTTCCCTAAAGGAAATGCCGCGATTGGTTAGCTCCTTCTGCCAGTTAAGTGGCCTGGGCCCTTCATCAAACCCGGTTATCTCCTCAAGTTCTGGTCCAGAACCAGCTACGACCAGAGAACGAATACCAGACCAGATAACTGCGCCATAGCACATGGCACAGGGCAGCCAGTTGACCACAAGCTCGTGGGCTGGCAGACCAGGGGCCCCTAAGTCGTACTGGCCCAGTTTTTGTTGCGCCAGGGAAAGGGCAACTATCTCAGCGTGGGCAGATGAGCACGACAGAGGCACTACGCGGTTTACCCCCATAGCAACCAACTTACCGCTATCTTGTTCAAAGACCCCGGCTGCAAATGGGCCACCGGTGTTTTCCTGGGCATTTTTTCGGGCAAAGTGAATCACAGTGCGCATACGCTCTTTCAGAGAGGGGAAAGTGCTCGGTAAAACTGCCATTTCCGTGCATACCCAGTCGGGGAGATTAAGCGTCGCCTGCAGATGCATGGGGCCTGGTTTTTCGCTCATGGACATTTATTTGCTCCCCTTACTCTTTGATGATATTGGCATCTGTTGAGGGTTTTTAAAAATTGCTTGTACGGTTTTGGGAATATTCCCTTTGGGAATCAGTTCATTCTTTGGGCCAAGTCCAAAGAGGCCAAACCATTCTTCCGGGTCTTCTTTTTCATGTCGAAACGCATCGCGCGGATCTTCACCACTTTTCCACCACTCATCCTGCCATTCAAAAAAGGCCAGACCGCAGAAACGCTCCCGTCCCTGGGCTTTTTGCAGGTCTTGCCAGATCTGCAAAAAGGTCTTCGCCACCTCTTCTTTACTATGCCCGCCAAAACCAGGTACCCAATTCTTGGGTGCAATGGGCGAGGTGGACAGACCAACCTGGGTAATAAAAATGGGTTTACTCTGCAGCTCCCAGGCTAATTGTTCGAGATATCCCTGATAGCTGGTGCCAGTACTGCGACCTGGGCCGGAGCTGCGCACTGCGTTGGCATAGGTGTAGATGTTCAGGCAAACAAGATCACCCAGATCAGGGAGTATGGCGTCGTTGGCCTGCACCTCCAGATCTGGCCGGTCTGTAATGGGGCCAATGTGTGTCCAGCTGGTATGGCAGTAGAGATGTCGCTTGCCGTAGGTTTCAAGCTCATAACTCATGGCTCTGTCCATGAGTTTAGCCATGGCCACTTCCGAGGCGTTGCGACCGGTCACAACCACATGTTTGCCGTGAAATTCGGTAACATCAGGATGCATTTTATTGGTGCTGGTCACCGATGCGGCCTGTAGTTCATCGCCAATGGAAAAAAGCACCAACCTGTCCGGGCGACCCACGGCATAAGTGTGATCAATCACCTCTTTGATTACTTTCCACTGTATTTCCTGGTATTCAGGGTTAAGGAAGTCCTCAATATAGGGGAAAAGCCAAATATCCTGGCCGTAGGCAAGGTCTTCTCTGTCCAGGGCCTGGAAAAAACCCGTGGGCATGGCCCGAGGAAAGACATGGAGATAGTTGACCCCCATCTCTTTCATCATGGATAGATCCTGACTAAAACGGCCATCATCCTTGGGTGCTGCTCCTTTAAGGGGGTTCTCACCAATACGGTAAGGCGAATACCCCATGCCGCGGAAGAAAACGGGGGCATCCGGGTGGCGCAGATCAAAGACGGCATCACCTTTTGTGAAAAAGCGCAATGGTGCTGGCGTTTCAGGGGTCAGGATAGATGTTTTTGCCATTGCCGGCGGGAGATATAAGCAGAAAAGCGTAAGTGTGGTATTGAGCAGGGCGGAAAAGCAAGATGGTAATGTTGACATAGGAGAAAGAGTAAAAAAATTGGATGGTTGTTTGTTAGCAAAGGGGCTAAATTCTTACCGTTTGCCTTAAGCTTTGCACATTAACCACGAAGAAGCGTAGCTGAAAAGAGAAAAGAGCCACGCTCGGTTTTTGGTGAGATGGCCCTGGAGCCCTTGAATAATCGAAGTATTTAGGCACTTTTTTGTGTTGAATATGATGAGGAAGCTGCCAATGCAAGCATCTGTTTTATCAATTTCCATGCCGTTTAATCGTGCCGCTGAGCTGGCTTCTCTGTTGCAGAGCGGCGTCTTACGTCCGGTGCAAAGTCCGCAAAAATTGCTCACTTTTTTGCTCAGCCAGCCAGGGATGAACGAAGAATACATCAAAGAACGGGTGCAGACGATCTTCATCAATGGCCTGCCAGCAGATAGCCTGGACCAAGTGCTTGATTTCGGCACAGTTGTGGCACTTTCTGCGGCAATGCCAGGCCTTGCCGGGGCTATTTTTCGCCGCGGAAGCATTCATGCCAGCCTGCGTTCTCGGTCAGATAAGGAAAAGGATAAATCGATTTATGCCGATATCGCAAAGACGCCATGGATTCGCCTTAAACTTTTTAACACCGTCGCCCGGGACCTGGCTGGGCCTTTTTTTGTGCAAGGCGTGTTGCTTCCTGCAAAGATTGTTCAGCAATTTGCTGCCAGAACACCGAATTTTTGCTCACATGAACAGCCATGCCGGTTTGAGAAAAAGCAAGTGGATGCAGAGACATTGTTACGTCTCCTGGAAAAAGAAGAAAATGTTCTTGTTCGTTTAGAGCCAATTGCTGCGGAATTATAGGAGATTAAGCAGTAAGCAGGCACCCTCTATCAAGGCGCATATGGCGCTGACCCAGTGCCATTGCCTGGTCATGGATGTGGGTGGTGAAGATGATGGTTATGCCATGCACCCTGTTCATTTCCTTAAGGGCTCGAAGGATAATGTGCTGGTTGTGTTCATCCACATTTGCCGTGGGTTCATCGCAAAGCAAGACATCGGGCTGTATGGCAAAGGCCCTGGCTAAGGCCAGGCGTTGACTTTCCCCGCCGGAAAGGGCCTGCGCGGGATGATGCCTGTATTGGCTGAGATTAACCCTCTCAAGAGCGCGTTCAACTGTTTCCTGCCGTATTTTTTTTGGTATTTTTCTTATTTTTAGCCCAAATTCAATGTTTTTCGCCACGGTTGATGAAAACATCACCGGATACTGCTCCACCAAAACAACCTGGCGCCGTAGGGGAATGAGGCCTTGCCGGCTTGTCGGGATTATTCCGCCTTTAAAACGAAGCGTGCCCTCAGCCGGCGTCTCAAGTAGAGCAAGAAGGCGCAACAACGTGCTTTTTCCTGCCCCGTTAGCTCCTGTAAGCGCATAGAGTACGCCTTCTGCAATTTGCATGGCAGGGATATCTAGGACAACACGGTCAAGGTATATTTGCCGGACGCTATCGAGTTCGTAAAGGGGGGCCATTTAGGTGCGCTTTTCCCTGAATCAGTTGGAAAAAAATATTGACTAAAAAGCTCAAAGTCATCAGCACCAGTCCCAGGGCAATGGCCAGGGTGAAGGAGCCTTTGTCATATTCAAGGGCCATGGCGGTGGTCATGGTGCGGGTGTAGCCTTTAATGTTGCCCCCCAGCATCATGGAGATGCCTATCTCCGAAATAACCCGACCAAAGGCCGAGATCACGGCAGCGGCAATGCCAAAACGGCCTTCCTTTAAAACAACTAAGGCCGTCTGCCAGGTATTGGCACCGAGGGTTTTTGCCGTGTTACGATAACGCTCATCCACCCGACTGATGGCCGCAATGGTGAGTGCTGTAATGAGCGGCAGAATAAGGATGAACTGGCCTATTATCATCGCCTTTTGGGTGTAGAGCAGGCCGAGGGAACCGAAAACGCCCTGCCTGGAAAGAAAGACGTAGACAAAAAGCCCGATCACTACTGTGGGCAGGGACAACAAAGTGTTCAACAAGGTTATATAGATCCGTTTGCCGGGCAGGTTCCCGTAGGAAAGAAAAAATCCGGCGGGAATCCCAAACAGCGAGGCCGCGAGTGTGGCCAAGCTGCTGACCGAGAGCGAGACCAGAACAATCTGTACAAGCTCGCCATTTAGCGACCAGATAAGCTGAAAGGCGGCAACAAAGCTCTTGGCGAAAAAGGACATAAAGCTATCAGGACCTCATTAGGGAAGCAAGGCGGTTTTGGCAAAGTAGCAAAACCGCCCAGGTTTAAAGTGTCACTGATTACTTTTTGGCATCCGGGAAAAAGAGTTGTTTCCCATGCAGGTTATAATCGGCAATGACCTTTTGTCCCCTGTCAGAAACAAGCCAGTTGGCCATTTCTTCTGCCAAGGTAATTTTAGTGTGAGGAAACTTAGCAGGATTAACCGGAATAAAGCCATAGGGGTTGGCTAGCATCTCATCGCCTTCAGCGAGTATTTCAAGAGCAATCGGTACTTCCCGGCCAAACTTATACTGAATGTAAGTACCGCGGTCTGCAAGGGTATAGCCCTGTTTCTCATCGGCAATGGTCAGTGTTGCCCCCATACCTTGGCCAACTGATAAATACCAGCCAGCGCCATCTGCCGGGGATACAGCCTTTATCTCCACACTTTTGCCATTTTTCTCCAGGGTAGATACGCCTTCATGCAGGGGTATGCCGCTGGCCTTCCACAGGGCCTGTTCCTTGGCATGGGTCCCGGAATCATCTCCGCGAGAAACAAAAGATGCCTTGGCATTCGCAATACGTTTAAAGGCCTCGATAGCTGGTTTCCCTTTTACGGCTGCAGTGTCTTTGGGGGAACCGAGTAAGACAAAATCATTATGCATAATGGCATAGCGCTTGGTGCCATAGCCATCTGCCACAAAGGCATCTTCCCTGGCCCTGTCGTGGACAAAAATAGCGTCAACATTGCCATCCATGCCATCACGAATTGCGGCTCCCGTACCCTTGGCAACTACCTTTACTTTTATGCCGGTGTCTTTTTGCAAGGCGGGAAGCAGCACATCCAAAAGTCCAGAGTCCTGCGTACTGGTGGTGGTGGAGATGGTCATAACCTTCTCTGCGCCAAAGGCTGGGACAGCCAGCATGAAGAGAGCCAAGGCCAGGCCAGAGCAAAGTCCAATAATCTTTTTTTGATGCATATAATCCTCCTTTCTGATAGGTCAAAAATTTTTCGCTTGATAATAAAGGGGCACAGCTGCAAGCGAAGTGTACAATTTGATGATCTCATGTTTTAACAGTGCTTTGTACTGTTATTTTGTCAAAGAGGCATTTTTTTGGGAACCAGTAAAAAAACATAATAAAAGGCTATTGGCAGAGGAGATAAAATGGAGGCGATGTTTGAGCGGCATCTTGACCTAATTGACCATGCAGCGCAAAAAAAACTCCAGGAGGCGAAGATTGCCGTTTATGGCTGCGGCGGTCTGGGTGGCTATGTGGTGGAGCTCCTGGCTCGGGTAGGTGTGGGCAGCTTGCTCCTTTTTGATCCGGATGTCTTTACTGAAAGTAATCTAAACCGTCAACTCTATGCAACCAGGCAAACGCTGGGCCAGAGCAAGAGTGCGGAGGCAGCAAAACGGGTGCGCCTCATCCGTCCTCAGTGTGAAGCCGTGGCAGTGTCCTCTGATTTCAGGGCTGTGGAAAGGGGAGGTTTAGATGGGGTGGACATTGCCATGGATTGTTTGGACAGTATTAAGGCCAGGATGGACTTGGCGCAGTTGTGTACGCAGTGCCAGGTGCCACTTGTGCATGGGGCTGTGTACGGTTGGTACGGACAGGTGGGAATTAAGCAACCTGGGGATGATCTCTTTGAGCGACTCTATCCTTCTGCCCATGGTCAGCAACAGGAGACCGCAAGAGCGGTTCCGGTTTTTTCTTTTACCGTGGCCTGTATTGCCAGCATACAGGCTGCTGAGACTGTAAAACTCATTTTAGGAGAGCCTTCTTTATTGCATAACCAGTTTGTGCATATAGACCTGCAAGAAGGAGAGTGGATTAGCCTGCAAGAAAAAGGCTGATGCAGACAGTTTTTTAGAATTGGTCGTATCGTTTTTCCCAGCCATCTGTACAAGACCAATGCCGATAGCGGCGTGGCATATGACTACCGACAGAGCCACTTATAACAATTGCCCAGAGTATAGGGATTTTTGAGTCGGGGAAAAAGTGTATGGATAAGGCGAAAAGAACATGGATAAAGACCATAAGACCCTTTCCACGGTGTAGCCATTTTTTATCGTGCAGCCACTGCGCTGCCAAGAGCGCTAGGCCGCTGGCAATAACGAGATGATGCCAGGGTTTAAGCTGGGTGTAGGTCTGCTGGAAGAGAATGCCGCCAAAGAGCGCGGAGGCTACGGCAATATGGAGCGTGCGCAGTGAAATGTCAGTCCAGCGTAGCCATGTTTGCATGCCTCTTTTCATCAGCGTAAAGCAACGAGTTTTCCGGTTTCCCGCGTGGAATACCCACCCATGGCAGCCACTGCGGTAAGAAAGGCAGCGCTGGTGATAACCTCCATCAGCGCCTGAATCATCTCATTTTCAGCAAATATTTCCGGAATGATCAGGTCGTAACGCTCCTCCACAAGGGGCACAAAATCTAGGCCCAGGGCGTTGGCCGCACTGCGAATGCCTAAGCCGGTGTCGGCTTTGCCGGAGAGAACGGCAACAGCCACAGCCATATGGGTGTATTCATCTTCATCGTAGCCTTTAATTTCAGATACGCTGAGCTTATTTTTCTTGAGTGCATAGTCAAAAAGCACCCGCGTGCCAGAACCTGCCTGCCTGTTGATGAACTGCACATCAGTTCCAGCAAGGTCGGCAATGACACGAATATTTTTTGGGTTGCCTTTAGGGACTATAAAACCTTGCTCCCTATAGACCAGAGTTACAAGTCGAACCTCAAAATCTGACAGATAACGACGAACATAACTTGTGTTGTACGAACCGTCTTCCGGATCCAGCAAATGGGAACCAGCGACATGGCACAAGGCCTGTTTCAGGGCCATAATCCCACCAAGACTGCCGGTGTGGGATGAGGCTAGGTGGTAGGCCGGATCGTGCTGGCCCAGTAAATCATTGATCAAATCCAGGCAGAGATCATGGCTGCCAATGCACAGAATGGTCCGTTTAACCTGCGCTATGGGAGCAAGAAGTTCTATCTGCACCTCTTTTCCCTGTTTTTCTCCCTCCGAGGCAGCGTCAATGTGGAGCATGCCATTGGCCTTAGTTAATGTCGTGATGGCTCCTGCTCCTTTTTTCAAGGGAACGGCCATATAGTATTCGCCAATGTTGCCCACCACTACCCGGCGAAACTCCTCAATACCCGATTGGGAGGGCAGGTCACGGGCTAAACGGGCCCGCACAAATTTTGCTTCCGGTAGGACAAGGCCCTGCATCTTTGCCAGAAGAGGAAGGACGAATTGCTCCATGGCAATGATGGCCGAAACAGGATATCCGGGGATGCCAATAACCGGTTTGCCCTGGACCACCGCCAAAATGGTAGGCTTGCCCGGCATAATGGTTACTCCATGCACCAGCACTTCTCCCAACTCTTCCAGGATACGCACGCTGTAATCCGCACTACCAGCAGATGAACCGGCGTTAATTACCAGCACATCCACATCGGGCAAGAGGGCAAGGATCTGGTCGCGAATGCTTTTATATTCATCGGCAACAATTGGCATAATGCGGCTTGTGGCTCCGCCTTCCTCTGCCAATGCTGCCAGGGCAGCGGTATTCGATTCAATCGTCTTGCCGATCGGAATTCCTTTCTGGCAATCCTCTAGCTGCACAAGTTCATTGCCAGTTGGCAAAAAGATAATGGTCGGTTTTTTGTAGACGGAAATAGTCTCGCAGCCACCGGTTATAAGGGCAGCAATATCAGCGGGTCTAATCTGGTGGCCACTTGGAAAGAGCAGCTCCGTAGCCACAATGTCTTCTCCAACCTTGCGTACATGCTGCCAAGGGAAGACCGGGCTGCGGATGGTGGCAACACTGTTGTCGCTATTTAACAGCACCTGTTCAATCATGATAACTGCGTTGGTGTCTGTGGGCAGCGGGTAGCCTGTGTTGACGAGTGTAGCCTCTTTGGCAGCAAGATTAAAGCTGCGCGGGGCGTCATCCCGGGTACCAAAGGTCTTTTCAGCCTGCACCGCCAGGCCATCCATAGCAGCAGCATGGAAAGAAGGAGAGGAGAAGCGGGCATGGACTGGCGCCGCTGTCACTCTGCCTATACTTTGCCTGACGGGAAGATCTTCTTTTTGCGTACGCAGAGCGGCAAAGTGGGAGAGGAAGCGAGTCTGTGCCTCTTTGCGTGAACACATGGCAAGATAGATTTTTCGCTGCATATGGAATCCTGCTTAATTTTGGTTAAGATTTGGAATCTGTGGAAAGAGCAAGATCCAGACGGGGACACCGGCATCAAGCCCCTCGCAGTCGCGGGCTATGGGTAATAAGCCGTCGGCCTTGATCAGCGAATTTAAAAGCCCAGATTTCCCGTACACCGGTTCGACGGAGGGGATTGTCAATTCTGCGGTCGCCAGGAGACGCACACGTACATAATCCTCACGACCAATGACAGAGGGGATCTGCACAGCCGTTATTGCCTGCAGAGGAACGAGGCCATGGCTTGCGGGTAAACCAAGGAAGCGGCGCAGGAGCGGGCGCACAAAAAGATAGAATACTACCATGGCAGAGGCGACATGGCCTGGTAAACCGAAAAGGGCCTGGTTGTTTCGCTTGGCGAGTATGGTCGGTTTCCCCGGCCGCACAGAGACCCCATGGGCCAGTAAGGTGCTGTCCGGGAAAGATGAAAAAACGCGGTGAGTGAAATCGCGACGTCCAACCGAACTGCCACCTGAGAGCAAGAGGACATCGGCCTCTTTCAGGGCCAGCTCGCAGTTTTTTTGCAGTTTTTCAAAGTCATCGCCACAAATGCCATGTAACTGGCTCACACCGCCAGCTTCTTCTACAAGGCTTGCCAGGGTTGTTGAGTTGATATCGCGGATTTTGCCGCCATGGGGCTTCTGGCTGATGGGTACCAGCTCGTCACCGGATGAGAGAATAGCCACCCTGGGGCGTCGGTGCACAGCTACCTTTTGCCTGCCAAGACCGGCCAAAAGCCCCAGTTCCTGGGGGCGAAGCAGTTGCCCCTGGCTGAGCACCTGCGCATGTTGGGTGTAATCCTCTCCGGCAGCTATGATATTGTCGCCTGGGGCGAGGGGCCTGAAAACAGCAACGGTGTCTTCACTGTAGAGATTGGTATACTCAATCATAACTACCGCATCAGCGCCTCGTGGCAATTCGCCGCCAGTCCAGATGCGATAGCACTGCCCGGGCTCCAAAGAAAATTGCCTTCCCTCTTCTCCCATGTTGATTTCACCCTGGAGCGACAAGAGCGCAGGCTCTGATTCGGAACAGCCAAAGGTATCCCTTGCCCGCACCGCAAAGCCATCCATGGTGGAGCGGGCGAAGGGAGGTAAGTCTTCAGGACTGTACAGGTTTTGGCAAAGCACCCTGCCTCGAGCATGGGCAAGGTCAATTAGTTCTTCAGAAAGCGGACTAAATGCGCGGCAGTGGTCAAGGAGTTCTTGCGGACTGACCAGTTGGAAAAAGTCGTGCATGGGCTATCCTTATAGCTAAAAAGGACAAGAAAAATGCAGGCAACGAGTAGGAAATGATCGGATCTGCTGTGCCTCCGCATGGGAAGGCAAATGGCAAAAGATCAACCGCCACCGATGGGCGGGAAAAGGGCAACGATGTCCCCCTCTTTCAGTTGCCGTTCAAGCGAGCTATGGCGGGAGTTGACCATAATTACTCCCAGCTCGTTTTCGGGTAAATTAAGAAAATGGACAACATCTAATATGGTTGTTCCTTCCACGAAATCCATTTCACGTTCCTTGAAACGATTGTCGCGAAAGTAGGCAAAGAGTTTTACGGTAAGTTGCATTATTTACTGTTGCAGAAACGGGCCTGTTCCCCAAAAAGCAGGGAACAGGCGCGGGCACGGCGTCAATTAAAAATTCCAGAAGGTATCAATGGTCTCGCCACTGATGTCCCAGACAACATTTAAGGGAGCTATGGGTTCTTCCGAGAAAAATTCAGGCAGACGATCGTCTAGATTGGTGAAACCTGCAGCCAGATTAAAGGCGTGCTCAGTTTTCAAAATACTTTTGCCAAGGTTGGTGACATCATCTGCGGTCAAATGGATGCCAAAACGGGCATTAATCATATCAATTAACGCGGGCAAGCAGGTTGGGTCATCCAAGGCAGCAAAGGCTATAAAAAGGCACATACCGGTTGAATCAATGGCCGCCGTGGCAATCTGCAGATTACGAGAGAGTTCGACCTGACCTTCCTTGCTTAAGGGGTCAAGAGAACCGCCCACGCCGAGGATGTTGGTGGCAATGGTGTAGCCCATGGTGTGATCAGCGCCCTGGGTAGAGGTAGCATATGTAATGCCAATGCCTTTTACAGCTCTGGGGTCATAGGCTGGAATGGCCTGGTTTTTGACCACAGGAACCCTGGTTACGCCAAAGGTTTTTCCCACTGAGCCCGCACCATTACCAATAATGTAACCAAGTGGCGTACCTTTTCCCACCTCTTCACGAAGGATGCGGATCATCTCTTTGCCATCGCCAAATGGCAGAATTCCAGCCTCCATGGCTACTCCAAAGGCCACGGGTGTTTCAATGGAGTCAATACCAAGGTCATCCAAGATATGGTCAGCCTCGGCAATATCATCGAGGTTATTGATGCAGCAGTCGGCACCCATTGCCCAGATGGACTCGTATTCAAAGCCAGAGGTTTTATACTGACCTTTGATATCATTATAGACCTGCGAGCACTGGATGACACAGCCGGGGTGACAGTTGTGTTTTGGTTTGCCACCACGGGCGACTATGGTGTCATACATGGTTTCGCCAGAGATTGCGTCATGGTCAGCGTATTGGCCGCTGGTAAAGTTACGGGTTGGCAGTGCTCCTGCCTCGTTGATGACGTTGACAAGGGCATTAGTGCCGTACTGGCCAAGTGTCTGGCTGACAGGGTTGTCCACCAGGGCCTTGGCAAAGGTGCGGTTGGCAGCACGGAAAGCGTCCAGATCGGCAATCTCCACCTTCTTGTCAGTGGGTTCGATCACAATGAATTTCACCTGTTTTGAGCCCATAACGGCCCCCAGTCCACCTCGCCCACTGGAACGGAGATGGTTGTCTTGGTCTTTAATAGAGATATTGGCTGCGCTCATTTTCATTTCGCCAGCCGGACCAGTAATTAAAAGACCTATTTTTTCCCCTGCGCGTTTATTTAAGATGTCGACCACGGCAAAATTACCTAAGCCGATCACCTCTTTTTCTTCCGCAATCTTAACTCCATCGGCATTCACCGTCAGGCCATACCAGGCATTTGCATCATGAGGCTTCCCTTCAATAATAAGGGCTTTTACTCCCAACCTGGCTAGCATTTGGGCAGAAGTTCCGCCGGAATTGGCCTCTTTAATGGTGCCGGTAAGTGGGCTTTTTGCCCCGCAGGAGAGGCGACCGGAGTTAGCGGCAGGGGTGCCGGAAAGGAGCCCAGGGGCAATGACCAGTTTATTATGCGGCCCCAAGGGGTGACAGTCGGGCTTCACTTCTGCGGCAACAATAGTGGAAGTCAGACCGCGACCACCCAGTCCCATCCATGCGGCTGGAACCTCTTCGACCGTGCAACGTAGATCTGTCATATTGATACGAAATATTTTATCGGCCATGGCAATCCTCATTCTGGTTAAAAAAATGGTACAGGAAAATACACCTAACTATATTAGATATATATATCCTCCTTGTTTCCTTGTCAAGATTTGCAGAGATTAAAGTGAAGAGCAACCGGCAAAAGTGGTCCCAATTTTGACAGCGATATACTCATTTTTTAAGTCCACATAGCGTTTCCAGGAAGCGCGGAAACCCATGATCTGTTCATCGCTTATTTCTCGTACTACCTTGGCTGGAGACCCCATGATGAGCGATCGAGGCGGGAAGGTTTTGCCGGTAACCACCGAGCCTGCCGCCACCAGGGATTCTTTTCCAATGACTGTGCCATCTAGGAGAATAGCTCCCATGCCGATTAGGCATAAATCGCCCACTGTGCAGCCATGCAGGATAACCCTATGGCCCACGGTTACCTCGGAGCCAATAATGGTGGAATGACCATCGGTATCAAGACGTTCTTTGCCCTTATGCTGGGTAATGTGCAAGAGACATTGGTCTTGAATATTGGTGCGATCGCCAACACGAATACGATGGACATCGCCACGCACAACCACACCAAACCACAGGGAAACGTCCTGACCTAAAACTGCATCACCAATAAGCGTGGCGTTAGGAGCTAGCCAGCTGCCCCGACCAGCCCGGGGAAGATAGTTTCTATAAGGAAGGATCATTGTCATATTTCATAGTTAAGGATTCTTCTGCAAGGCCTGCCATCATCTGCGGAATGCGGTCGAGCCCTTCTTTGTCGTCAATTGTTATAAGACCCGCTAAACGGCCGCGAAACATAACCCCGATGCGGTTGGAAAGGGCCATGGCCTCAGTCAGGTCGCCTGTGACCAGGAGAATGCCCGCCTGTTGCCTGGCCTGTAAAAGCAGACGCCAGACATCTTCGGCAGCGGCAATATCCAGGCCCTGGGTTGGTTGCTCGGCAACAATGAATCGGGGTCTTCTGAAAAACTCCCGGGCAAGCACGAGCTTTTGCAAGTTTCCACCGGACAGATGCCAGGCCTGGGCAGAGAGTTCGGGTGGACGAATATCAAAATCGTGCAGCAAATCTGCTGCCTTATCCTGGGCTGTCTTTTTGTCCAGCCAGGGGCCCTTGGCAAAGACGTGGCGGGTGGTGAGGAGAAAATTATCGAGCAGATTCAGATTGGGGCAGGTGGCCAGACCCTGCCGATCTTCGGGAATGTAGCTTAGACTCGTTTTTGTCTGCCTAGCGGCAAAGAAATCAGCCCAATCCTGTCCGAGGAGGCGTATCTGGCCCTCTTGGGGGGTGCGCAGGCCACAGATTGTTTCAACAAGCGCCTTTTGTCCGTTACCGGCGACGCCGACCAGGCTGAGGATTTCACCCTGCCGCAGTTCAAAGTTTATTTTATCAAGTCCATGTCCGCTTAGATCCTGTACCTTTAAGACCATTTGCCGGAGTTCAACCTCCTCCCGTTTGACATCAAGAAGGACCGGTCTTCCCACCATGCGATGCGCCAGTTCTGCCGGAGACATCCCTGTTCCAGCTTTTAACTGGTCAATTATTTCCCCATGTTTGAGAATGGCAATGTCGTCGGCAATGCTCAGCACTTCTTCGAGTTTATGGCTGATAAAGACAATGGCCTTACCTTTAGCGACCATCTGCCGCATGCTCTGAAAGAGATTTTCGGCCTCATGCGGAGTGAGGACGGCTGTTGGTTCGTCAAAGATGAGCAGGTCACTTTTACGAAAGAGGAGTTTGAGGATTTCGACCTGCTGTTTTTCTCCCATGGAGAGGTCACGGATCTTGGCATCCAGGTCAAGCGAGATGCCGTAGGTTTTGGCGAGTTCATCCACCTGTGCCCGCACCTGGCTCAGTTTCAGCCAGAAACTCTTTGTTTGGCCAAGGATGATGTTTTCCAACACGCTCATGGCCTCCACCAGCTTAAAGTGCTGATAAACCATACCGATGCCGCTTTGGATGGCCTTTTCCGTTGAGGAGAAGACCGTGGCTCCTCCATGCAGGAAAATGGTGCCGCTGTCTGGTTGTAATTGGCCAGCTAAAAGCGACATGAGGGTGGATTTGCCGGCACCATTCTCTCCCAGAAGGGCCAGTATTTTACCGGCATGGATACTGAGGCTGATATTATGATTGGCCCGCACCCGGCCAAAGGACTTGCCAAGACCTTGTAAACGGATAAAAGGAGTCAGGTCGGGCATGGCAGTTTTTTTTATGACGGTTGGGTGGAAGAAATGGGCTGCACAAAACGGGATTCGCTGTCCCAGGGGAAGAGAATCCAAGTGTCCTGGCTGACCTCGGTTATATAGGTATCAACCAGGGGTCTGCCAGCCGGCTTGGCATAAACCGTGGCAAAATGGGCTTTGGGTACCATTTGTTTGACCAGCTTTGCCGTACGCCCCGTGTCAACGAGATCGTCGATAAGAAGCCAGCCACTGCCATCTCCTTCAACTTTTTTAAGGACATCCGGAGCCCCTTTCTTGTCTTTCCAGTCATAACTGGAGATGCAGATGGTATCCACCAGATGAATGTCGAGTTCCCGGGCAATGATGGCCGCAGGCACCATGCCTCCGCGGGTAACGGCAATAATCCCTTTAAAATATTCCAGGTTTAAAAGGCGCCAGGCCAGGGCTTTGGCATCCCTATGCAGTTGTTCCCACGAAATGGGATAGGTCTTTTTATAGCTGTCAGACATGGACGCATTACTCCTAAAAAATGTTAAGCGGAAGGTTCTATGTTGACACCCAGAGCAGCTGGTGCTTGGGAAGTCCGCTGCCGCCAGGAGGAAAAGAGAAGAACCAACACAGTCAGGACATAGGGCAGCATGAGGAGTAAAGAAGAGGGAAGGGAGGTTCCCCCCGCCTGCAAACGGAGCTGCAGGGCCATAATGCCGCCAAAAAGATAGGCCCCAAACATGGCTCGGCCAGGGCGCCAAAAGGCAAAAATAACCAGGGCTACGGCTATCCAGCCACGCCCGGCTATAAGATTGCTTGTCCACAAATGGGTATAGGCCAGGGAAAGATAGGCACCGCCTAGGCCCATGCAGAATCCACCGGCAAGGATACCCGCCCAGCGGTAGGTATTGGCATCTAAACCGGCGGCAAAGGCCGCGCCCGGGAATTCCCCGGCAGCCCGCAGGCCGAGGCCGAAGCGGGTTTTAAAGAAAAAAAGCCAAATAACTGGCACCAGCAGATACGATAGGTAGACCAGCAGGTCATGGTGAAAGAGGACAGGGCCAATAAAGGGCAGTTTGGCTAAGCCGAAAAGCGGGAAGGCAGTAAAACCAGGAGCAGCCAGCCCAATATAGGGGGTGCCCAGGTAACTGGCCAGCCCAGTGCCGAAAATAGTAAGAGCCAGACCAGAGACGACCTGATTTCCTTGGAAAACAAGGCAAACCGTACCGTGTATGGCTGTCAGACACATCCCGGCCAGGCCAGCAGCAAAAAAGCCGAGAAGCGGCTGATCGGTTATCTGGGCGGTAAGAAAGGCACAGAAGCATCCCACTGCCATGGTCCCTTCCACGCCGAGGTTAAGCACGCCAGCGTTTTCCGTGATCATTTCCCCCAGGGTTGCATAGAGAATCGGCGTGCCAGAAACGATTGCCGCAGCCAGAAGGGAGATAAGCATTTCCGTAGTCATGTGCGTCTCCGGGGAATAATACGATACGACATGAAAAAACCACCGGCCAGCACCGTTAAAAGGATAAGGCCTTCGATGATGGAACCAAAGGAGGCAGGAATTTGCAGATCAAGCTGCAGGTTTTCAACGCCGGCACGTAAACCGGCCAGCAAAAAAGAGGTGATGGCAATGCCCAGGGGACTAAGCCTTGCCAACCAGGCCACTACGATGGCTGTGTAGCCGTATCCGACCATAATGGATGGCTGTAGGCGGTTTAAGGAGGCAGAACATTCTAGAAAACCGGCCCAGCCAGCCATGGCACCACTTAGCCCCATTACGAGTATCACCAGAAAACTGTAGGGAATACCGGCATAGCGTGCCGCCTGTACATTGTCGCCGCTGGCCTTTATCTCATATCCTCTCAGGGTAAAGCGAAAGAAAATCCAGAAGAGGATGCCGAGGATAAGGCCGTGCACGAGGCCCCAGTGCACATTAGTTGAACCTATTTTTCCCACAATGGCGGCCTCGCTAAAAGATGGGGTCATTGGAAATCCAGAGCTGTCTCGCCACACGCCATAGACAAGAAAATCAACAAAAAGGATGGCAATGTAGTTGAGCATGAGGCTGACGATAATCTCGTTTGCCCCAATCCACTGGCGAAAGAAAGCAGGGATCATGGCCCAGAAACCGCCAGCCGTGCATGCCGCAATGATCATCAGTGGGAGTACAATGTATTTTGGCTGACCGCCCAAAGACAGGGCAACCCATGTGGCACCAATGGCACCAAGAGCAAATTGTCCTTCTGCACCGATATTCCAGATCTGCAGGCGGAAAGCGATGGCCACCCCCAAGGAGCAGAGGAAGAGCGGAATGGCTTTAAGCAGGCAGTCTTCAAGGGCCCAGCGAGAGGTAAATGCCCCTTGCACCAGTGTCATTAAACTCTGCCAAGGGGGAATCCCTCGCAAGGCGAGCAGCGTAATACTTAAGACGAGGGCGATGACTACAGCTCCCGCAATAATGAGGAAAGAGCGCCATGCCGGGCACGCTTCCTGCCTTTTGGCTATACGAAGTGAGAACATGCCAAATACTATTCAGTAGTTCCCACAACCCCTTGCATCAGCCAATTCATGCCCAGAAGTTCTGCATCTGTAGCTGTTTTTCCAGCTGGAATGCGGACAGTTCCAGTTTGATCTTTGATGGGCCCTGTGAAAACGGTCTCTTTTCCGGAAATTATTTCTGCCTTTTTCGTCATAACCTTATCCCGCACTGCCTGTGGAACCATGTCGCCAAAGGGGGCAAGATCAATCACCTTTTCAGCCATACCCGGCCAATCGGATCGGGGTTTCCAGGTGCCGTCTTGTATTTCTTTTATTAATTCCGTGTAATAGGGTGTCCAGTTCCAGATAGGAGCTGTCAGGTGCGACTTTGGGGCAAATTGGCGCATATCGGTATTGTAACCAATAGAATAGACACCCTTTTCCTGTGCAGCTTCCTGGGGACCTGGCGAATCCTGGTGTTGGGTGATAACATCAGCACCCACATCTAAAAGTGACTTGGCGGCCTCTTTTTCCTTGGCAGGGTCATACCAGGTCTTTGTCCACACGACTCGCACGCTTGCCTTCGGGTTAACAGACTGCACGCCCAGGGTGAAGGCGTTAATGCCGCGGATCACCTCGGGAATGGGGAAGGCGGCAACATAGCCAACAATACCAGATTTACTCATGGAGCCGGCAACTATTCCCGAAAGGTATCTGGCCTGGTACATGCGGCCGAAATAGTTGCCCATATTCGGTGCCGTTTTGAAGCCCGAGCAGTGCATGAATTTGGTGTTCGGGAACTGGGAGGCAACCTTTAGCATGGAATCCATATAGCCAAAGCTGGTGGCGAAAATGACATCGTAGCCCTTCCTCGCCATATTGAGCATAACTCGTTCAGAATCGGGACCTTCGGGCACGTCTTCCACAGCGGAAGTGGTGACACCCGGCATCTTGCCAATGGCCTTGCGGGCCTGGTCATGAGAGTAGGACCAGCCACCATCGCCCACCGGAGAAACGTAGAGAAAACCTGCTTTAATCTCTTTGTCCGCAGCCATGACAGGGCATGCGAGCAAAAGTGATAACAAGATGGAATAGAGAGTAGCAAGACGCATGAAGATCCTCCTGAGTCTGGTGAGACGATTAATATGCTGCAGTCTAGTACAGAAGCTTCTTTTCTATCCAGAAACTCCGCTCAGTGTCAAACGAAAAGGAGAGGATGTTTCCGTCTTATCAAAGTGCAGGTGTTGCTTGAAGAAGGGTCTGCATTCATCGGGCCGGTGGCTGATATAAATAATAGTGCAAATGTTTTCTTCTGCGGCTTTTTCTAAAAAATTGAGCAGGGCCATTCTGTTGGCGGCGTCAAGACCTTGGGTGGGTTCATCTAGGAGTAATAGCTGAGGTGCCTTAATAAGAGCACGGCCCAACAGTACCAGGCGTTGCTCGCCATAACTCAATTTGCGGAAGGAGCGGTTTCTTTGGCTGGCAAGACCCAGGCGTCCCAGCCAGTACTCTCCACGTTTGCGCTCTTCGGGGTTGGGATTGCAGTAGAGACCAATGGAATCATACAGGCCAGAGAGCACAATGGAGAGGGCGCTACCACTGACACGGTGGTTGCGGTGCAGGTCATTACTGACTATGCCCATGTGTCGTTTTATTTCCCAAATTGATTCGCCGCTGCCGCGACGCTTGCCAAATATGCGCAGGTCATTGGTGTAGCAGAGGGGGTGATCGCCAGTCATGAGCTGAATAAAAGTTGATTTACCACAGCCATTGGGACCGGTAACTAGGGTATGCTCGCCCTGATGGATAGTAAGATCAAGACCATTAAAGACCGGCACCTCGCCATAGCGGGCAAAACCGTTATGCAGTTCGATCAAGGGCGTTTCGGCATCTTCGTAGGATGTCTTTTCTCTATGCAAATCGCTGACAACCGCCTGAAACATAGGTTCTTCTTCTTGTTGCCGGGTCTTTATGCTAGGCAGAATTGCAGCCAGCGGCCCACTCAGTGCCAGGGCGTTATCCTCTATTAGGGCCATGTGGGTGCCCCAGTTCGGTACATCACCGATATCGCTGATAAAAAGGAGCAGGGTCAGACCTTTCTCTTTGTGCAGTTTATTTAGAAGTACCTGTAATTCATGGCAGCTGGTCAGATCTAGACCATCAAAGGGATGTTCCAGGGCGAGAAATCGAGTCCCGGATATAAGATGTTTCAGTATGCTTGTTTTCCTGGCCTCGCCAGAGCTGAGATGACGTAATCCTCTGTCGAGAACATGACTTAAGTTAAAGAGGGCAATCAGGTCTTTATGGGCTTCGGTCTGTCCCAAAAAATCACGCGTCAGGGTACCTGGATCGGGGTAGTTAAGGAAGTCGCTGTCATCTTCTTTAAGTTCTTTCTCAAAGAGTTCCTGTTGCCCGGCAAAGGACACAAAGGTCAGTTTCTCGTGCAGCTTTACGCCGTCGGCGTTTGACTGGTCATCTTTGTGAGACAGGAGCGAAACAAAGTCGTTCATGCCGGAATTATTGCTGCCAATCACTACCCAGGCCTCTTGACTCAAGACCTGAAAAGAGTCGATATGCAGGCCAGCCATTGCCAGCTGGCTGATCTCTAACAGTGTATGCGGTTTTTGCCGGAGCATCACTCGTTCCACAGCCAGTCGAGGGTATATGGAGAGTCAGCCGTGCAGAAGTTTTCGCCATCAACAAATCGCCACTCTAAATCAAGGGCAGAAATATGTGCCATATCTTCCTGGTCAAGTTCTATCTGCTGGGCCTTGAAGTTTTCCCGCAGACGTTTTGGGTTGACTGATTTGGGGATAACAACAGTACCCCTGGCAAGTGCCCAGGCAATGAGGACTTGGCCAGGGGTAGCTTTGTGCTTTTTTGCTGTTTCTATGATTGTCTTATTTTGGAGTAAGACGGGTTCCTCGGCCTTTTTCATAATCTTTGGACGATCTCCTGAGCCAAGAGGAGCATAAGCCGTTAATAGTATGCCCTTTTCTCGGCCGTAATTCAGCATGGCATCTTGCTGCAGATAGGGGTGGAGCTCTATCTGGTTAATGGCCGGCATGATGGAGGCTGTGCGCATGAGCGCATCAATTTTTTGTGCGGTGAAGTTGCTCACGCCAATATGTGTGGTCAGCCCGGCCTGCACGCATTCCTCCAGGGCTTGCCAGGTTTCTTCCACAGGAATAGCATCTGGTGGCAGGAACTGATCAGCAGAGCGTGGGAAGACTACGCCAGCGGTAAAGTGGATTGGCCAGTGAATAAGATAGAGGTCAAGATGTGTTAAGCGCAAGTCGAGCAGTGTTCTTTCCAGAGCAGGTCGCACATCCTCCGGCTGGTGCGCGGAGTTCCACAGTTTGGAAGTAACCCACAGCTCGTGGCGGGGGCCTGCGTAACTTGCCAGGGCCTGGCCAACCTCTGTTTCATTGCTGTAGATGGCGGCGCAGTCAAGGTGTTTATAACCAATTTTTAAAGCCTCTTTGACCGCTTTCTCAACCTCCCCTTTCTTTGATTTCCAGGTTCCAAGGCCAAAAGCCGGGATCTTTGCTCCACTTCTAAGTGTATAAGTCTCCATAAAAATTCCTGAGTTGATAGCTGAGTAATAAATTGGGGCTAATTAAAGATTCTTAACAGTAGATCATCAGTCCGCCGGGTGTCAAAAAAACTGACGCAGCAGGTATGCGGTGTACATGGCGTAGACAATGAGCAATATAATACCGCCATTGCGTGTTATTGCCCTTTTACCAGTGCCCAGGCCAAAAAAGAGCAAAGAAAAAGTTAAGAGGGCCATGATGGGAATATCGCGGGTGAGAAGTGCCCGGTCAACAGTATCTGGGTGAATGACTGCAGCAATACCCACGACAAGTAAGGTGTTAAAAAAATTTGAGCCAAGCACGTTGCCAAGCACAATATCATGTTCGTTTTTTCTGGCAGCAGAGATAGAGGAGGCTAATTCCGGTAGCGAGGTGCCAATGGCAACTATGGTAAGGCCAATTATAAGATCGCTGACCCCAAAATGCTTGGCTATGATCACTGCCCCCCAGACAAGCAACCGGGAACTGGCAATGAGCAAGAGCAGTCCAATGAAGAGGGAAAAAAGGGCTCGGGGAAGCGCAATGGGTGGATCAATATTCTCTTCATGTTTCACTGCCCTTTCCAGGCTATCGTATTTTGTCTGCAGACTTTCGCGGATGCTCCAGCCCATGAGCAGAAGGAAAATAGCAATAAGTACTATGGCATCCAGGCGGGTAATCTGCCCATCCCATGCCTGCCAGGCAGCCACGCCAGTAATAGCCAGGAGGATAGGAATTTCTCTTTGTAGAGCCTGCCGAGGCAAAGCAATGGGGCGAATGATGGCCGTAATGCCTAAGATAAGAGCGATGTTAGCAATGTTTGAACCATAGGCATTACCAAAAGCTATGGCTGGGTTTCCCTGCAGGGCAGCGAGGGAGGAAACAACCATCTCCGGCATTGAGGTGCCAAAGCCCACAACGATCATGCCGACAAGCAGGAGCGGCATACCCAAATGTCTTGCTGTCGCAGCAGCGCCATCGACGAAGCGGTCGGCACTCCAAACAAGCAGGGCTAAGCCTGCAATCAAGGCTGCGCTGGCAGTGAGCATGTCTATATATACCCTAAAAGCGGTTGCGGAAAAAAGATGATACTCCTGAGTAAGAGTCTCGTTTGTCCTACTCATACTATTATAGATAAAAATAGAGCAAGAAGAAAAGACTGTCAAAGGAGATTGTAGCGCCCTTTAACTGGTGAATGAATCGTCATTCATTAACAATTTCGCAAATGTAATTTTTTTTTAAAAATACATTGGTCTTTTTGCAGTTTTCTATTATACATCTACTTGGTAATTAGCTATAATTTTGTAAAATATTTATTTTTTAGTGGAGGAATAGTTGGTTAAAGTGCCGTTAAATACTGTGTAATTGACAGCGGTAATTGTCACTTTAATTGGCAGTTAAGACAGGTAAAATTGAAATAAGCTAAGGAGGGAGCTATGGCAAAGGTTGGTGTCTATGTCTGTCACTGCGGGTCTAACATAGCTGGAGTCATCGATGTTTCTGCGGTGCGGGATTGCGCCGAAGAACTTCCAGACGTGGCAGTTGCCCGAAAAGACCTTTTTATGTGTTCAGACTCAGGCCAGGAAATGGTCAAGGCGGATATTCGAGCAGGCCTGGTTGATCGGGTGGTGGTCGCAGCCTGTACACCCCGCACCCACGAGCCCATATTCCGGGCTGCCCTCGAAAAAGCTGGCTTAAATAAATACCTGTTTGAGATGGCAAATATTCGCGATCAGGGCAGCTGGGTGCACGGACAGGATCCAGAAGGCGCCACGGCAAAGGCCAAAAAAATTGTGGGTTCTGCTGTGGCTAAGGCCCGTGGCCTTGAACCTTTAGAAGATAAGTTCGTGCCGGTTACGGATGCCGCCTTGGTCATTGGTGGCGGTATTGCTGGTATCAGCGCTGCTTTGGAATTGGCCAATATGGGGCACAAAACCTATCTGGTTGAAAAAAGAGCATCCATCGGCGGTGTCATGGCCCAGCTCGATAAAACCTTTCCAACTAATGACTGCTCTGCCTGTATCTTGACGCCCATGATGGTGGAGGCATATAACCATCCGAACATTGAAACCATGACCTATGCCGAGGTTGACGATGTTTCCGGTTACATCGGCAATTTCAAGGTGAATGTACGCCAGAAACAGACCTATGTGGACTGGGGTAAGTGCACGGGCTGCGGCGATTGCGCCAGTAAATGCCCATCGAAGGTCCTGGATGAATATAACATGGGGCTTTCAGAGAGAAGGGCTGCCTATATTATGTTTCCCCAGGCAGTGCCCAAAAAGGCAGTGATTGACATGGAACATTGCCTGAACTGCGCTGATCGAAAGATAGGCACCTTGCCTAAGGTGAATGCCAAAACCGGCAAACTTGTTCTCGCGCCCTGCGAGCGGGCCTGTCCGGCCCAGGCCATAGACCGAAGTATTGATTTTAATCCCTGGGGCACCCTAAGAGAGCTCGACATTGGCTCAATCATTGTTGCTACCGGCTACCAGGTTATGGATAAGGGCTGGTTCAAGGAAATGGCCCCGCAATCCCCGAATGTGATTACCGCCCTGCAACTGGAGCGTATTATTTCCGCCACCGGGCCCACGGAAGGAAAGTTACTCAGGCCTTCGGACCACGAAAAACCACACACCATTACCTTTGTCTCGTGCATGGGCTCGCGAGATGAGCATTTCCACACCTACTGTTCACGTTTCTGCTGCATGTACATGATCAAGCAGGCCAGGATCCTTAAGGAAAAATATCCTGATCTGGTTATTAACATGCACTTTATTGATGTGCGGGCCGCTGGCAAAGGTTACGACGAGTACTATACCGGCGCCCGCAAGATGGGCATCAACTTCTTTAAAGGTAAGGTCGGCGGGTTGGAGCTGCTGCCCGAGGATAAGCTGCGTGTCCTCGCCTATGACATGGAAGGCGGAGAGAAAATTGAATATGCTTCAGACCTTGTAGTCTTGGCCACGGCCGTAGAACTTCCCAAGGATGCAACTGAACTTGCGCAAAAACTTGGCCTACAGTTTTGCGGAGCAAACTTCTTCCGTGAGCTGCATCCCAAACTCGGACCGGTTGAGACGGCCACCGAAGGCCTATTTCTTGCTGGTTGCTGTCAAGGGCCAAAAGATATCCCTGATACTGTCGCACAAGCAAAAGGCGCTGCTGCCGCTGCTGCCGTTCCCCTTGCCCAGGGTCAAGTACGGATTGACCCCACCATTTCAGAAGTTATGACCGAGAAGTGCAGTGGTTGTGGCATTTGCGTTCCCCAGTGCCCATACACGGCTATTAGCCTGCGCACTTATGGGGGGCGGCCACGTGCGGTCATTGAGATTTCCGCCTGCAAGGGATGCGGAGTTTGCACTTCATCCTGTCCGTCTGGGGCGATTGTCCTGCACGGTTATGAAGAAGATCAGATCCTTGCGCAAATAGAAGCGCTGACTGCTTAAGGAGGCCTATATGATTATTGATCAGAAAAAAATTGACGAGGCCGTGCAGACTATCCAGGGGTATGGTGGGCAAGGCATACTCAACTGCATCCAGTGCGGGGCCTGTTCCGCTGTCTGCCCAGGTATTCATGCCGGATTTCCGCTCTTGTGCCGAAACTTGATTCGCGAGCTCCTAAACGGCCAACTGGAGGAAATTATAGAAGACTCTTCCAGCTGGGGGTGCCAGGCCTGTAATCGTTGCACCGAGGTCTGTCCGCAAGGGGTCAGACCGCAGGAGGTTGTCTTTGCATTTCGCCGCTATCAGGCCGGGCAGCTTGCTTTTTCCGCTTCAGCAGTTACCAGCCAGATGAATCTGTATGAGACCGGACACGCTGTCTTCTCCGATCCTAAGACCCTACGAAAAAAGGTTGGTTTACCAGAAAAAACACCTACCTCTGCCTACAATGAGAAGGCACGCACAGAGATTCAAACCCTAATTAACAGCGGGCCCATGGGCGAGCTCGGGCTGTTCTGAGCAAGGAGGCATGTATGGACAAAATAGGACTTTACCTTGGATGCAACATTCCGCTTAAGGCTCCAGATATAGAGCAATCGATTCGCCAGGTTTTGCCAGCTCTGGGTGTGCAGCCAGTTGACCTGGAAGGAGCATCGTGCTGCCCCGCCTGGGGGACAGCCCCTTCTTTTGATCTGGACACCTGGTGCGCCATTTCAAGTCGCAATATTACCATTGCCGAGGAGCAGGGCGTGGACATTATGACCGGATGCAATTCCTGTTTTGGTGTTCTTTCCGAAGCAAAACACTTTCTTGAAGATGGCAAGCGGAGAAAGGCTGTTAATGCCAAGTTGGCGGCCATTGGCCGGGAATTTCGCGGCACCTCGGACATCTATCATGTTGCCCATGTACTGCATAAGAAAATAGGCACAGAGACGATTAAAAAAAATCTGAAATACTCATTAGAGGGGCTGAGGATTGCGGTGCAGACGGGTTGCCATACCCTCTGGCCATCAGATGTTTACAAGGTGAAGGAAGAAAACCCATACCATCCTACCATTTTGCGGGAGTTGTGTGAGGCAACCGGAGCAAGCGTGCCTCATTACTCTCGGCTGGAGAGTTGCTGCGGCATGGGAGGAATGAGGTCAACTGATCTGGAGAAATCACTGCGTCTTTTTTGCGAAAAACTTATATCCATCAAAGAGGAAACAGATGCCGATATTATCGTCACCAGCTGCTCCTCATGTTTCCTGCAATTTGATATGTCACAGCCCATTTTAAAAGAACGTGGCATGATTGATTTTGAGCCTATTCCCGCCTTTTATTATACGCAAATACTTGCCCTGGCCATGGGCTTTAATCCGGCGGAGGTTGCGTCTATCTCGCAGATAGACCGTGACGCCATCATTGGTGACATGCAGAGTGAAAAACGATTGGTTAAGGAGGTGGCCTGATGTCTGAATTAAGCCCTAATATTATCGGCTTTGCCTGTCAGTGGTGCACCTATGCCGGCGCCGATTTGGCTGGTAATCTACGTGCCAAGTATCCCCCATCTATTAAGCTTATTAAAGTTCCCTGCTCCGGGAGGGTTGAGCCTGAGTTTGTGATGGAGGCCTTTGCCCAGGGAGCAGATGGCGTGCTGGTGGGTGGGTGTCACATGGGGGATTGCCATTACAAAACTGGTAACCATAAAACGGCCCGCCGCATGAAGGTTCTGACTAAGTTGTTGGAAGACAGCGGCTTTGACAGCAGACGCTTTCGACTGGAATGGATATCTGGAGCAGAAGGGTACCGTTTTGCAGAGGTTGTGGAGGAATTTACCAAGGATCTGGTTGAATTGGGGCCCAACCCCCTGAAAAAAGGAGCATGAGATGAGCGAAAAAGTAAAAACTGCTTTTCTGCTCGCTGGTGGATGTGCGGGCTGCGAAATGAGTGTGGTCGATCTTTCTGAAAAGCTGGTGGACGCCCTTGAGGCCTTGGAGATTGTTTTCTGGGCACCGACTGTTGCCGATGTGAAGTACAACGATTTAGAAAACATGGCCGACAAATCCATAGACCTAGCCTTTGTCGACGGTATGATCCGTAACAGCGAGAACCTGCACATGGTGAAGGTTTTGCGCCAAAAGAGCAAGGTGCTGGTTGCTTTTGGTGCCTGCGCAAGCCTGGGTGGTATCGCCGCCTTAGGCGATTTGCATACCAAAGAAGAGCTTTTTCACAAGGCCTATAAAACCACCTTTTCTACCGATAACCCGGACGGGGTTTATCCATCGCCGGAATACGTGCTTGATGGCAAGTACGACCTAACCCTGCCTGCCATTTTAGACAACTGTTCAACTCTTAATCAAGTGGTGGACGTAGACTACTATGTGGGTGGTTGTCCACCTAATTATACCTTTGTCGGCAAACTGGTGGGGGCAATACTGGCGGGCGAACTGCCACCGGTTGGTTCCTGGTTGACGGCTGGCAAGGCTGTTTGTGATGTTTGCACTCGCAACCCAGCAAATTCAGGGAATAAGCGGCAGCTCATAAATGAAGTTCGCCGAACTATCGATGCCCAACCAGATACAGAGACCTGTTTGCTTGAGCAAGGATTTGTCTGCTTCGGTTCTGTGACACAGGGCGACTGCGGTGCCTCATGCTTGAAGGTAAATATTCCTTGTCGCGGATGTGGTGGCCCTATGCCTGGCATTAAGGACTATGGGGCCAGGGCCGTGAGCGTGTTGACCTCGGACATGACCGATGAGGCGTCACAACAGTTCATAGATAAATTTAATAATATGGCCAAATTGCTCTACCGGTACGCCCACACGGCATCCAAGCTCAATCATAAAATTGCTGAGCACAAGGAGAAGCAGGCATGAGAAAAATAGAAATAAATCCGATTACCCGTCTGGAAGGTCATGGGAAAATAGCCATTTTCCTGGATGATAACGGTAATGTGGATGATGCCTTCTTCCAGACAGTTGAATTTAGGGGATATGAAAAATTTTTGGAAGGCATGCCCATGGAAGAGGTGCCACGCACCGTTTCCACTGTATGTGGTGTTTGCCGTGGTGTGCATTTTACAGCCTCCATGAAGGCTTCGGACGGTGTCTTTGGTGTAACGCCACCACCCGCTGGCCGCAAGCTGCGGGAGCTTTTTTTTAACGCCCACTATGTGGAAGACCATGCGGTTATTTTGTATGCACTGGGATTTCCCGATTTTGTCGTTGGGCCAGAGGCGAATCCGGCAGAACGAAATGTAATTGGCCTGATTAACGCCGTGGGGGTGGAGGTGGGGCGGGATGTGCTTCGCAGAAGAGGACTGGCGGTCAAAATGTTTGAGCTTTTGGGAGGCAAGCCCAATCACCCTGTAGCGGCAATTCCCGGTGGCTGGTCAAAGCAGCTCAATGAGACGGAACGAAAGCAGATCGAAGAGTGGTCAAAGGAACTTGTTGGCCTGGGCGAGCTGACCTTGCAGATTTTTGACGATGTGGTCCTGAAAAACGACAAGTATATGAAACTGGTCACCGGTGACATGTACAAGGTTGAAGTGGGATACATGGGCTCGGTGGATGAAAATGACCGTATTACCTATTATGACGGCATCCAAAAGGTGATTGACAGCGATGGTAAACCCATCGGTACCTTCCAGGGCAAGGGCTACCTTGATTTTATTTCGGAAAGGGTACAGCCTTGGTCGTATTTAAAGTTTCCGTACCAGAAAAAAATTGGCCCCTGGCAGGGTATTGTCGAAGGACCGGGAACGAATATTTATGCGGTGGGGCCGCTGGCACGCATGAATATTGTTAAAGAAATGGATACGCCGCTGGCCCAGAAGCATTTTGAAAAGTTTCACGCCACCTTCGGTGCGAAACCTGTGCACAATATCTTAGCCTATCACTGGGCCCGGGCGATTGAACTGCTCAGCGCCGCTGAAAAATGCCTGGAACTGTCCCGAGACCCGGATATTACCAGCAAGGAGACCTGGACTAAATCTACTTCCTGCCCAGGTGAAGGTGTTGGGATAATTGAAGCCCCTAGAGGGACACTCATCCACCATTATGTGACCGATGAGAAAGGGATTGTCACCGGCGCCAACCTGGTAGTGGCCACAACCCATAACAATGCCCCCATCAACCTGGCCGTTAAGAAGGCAGCGAAGTATTTTATAAAAAATGGCGATGTTTCCCCGGCAATGCTCAACTGTGTGGAGATGGCCTTTCGTCCTTACGACCTCTGCTTGGCCTGCGCAACTCATACGGTCAATGGCGGGCAATCTCCCCTTGAGGTGGAGATTTTTGACAGCAAAGGGAACCTGTATAAAAAAATGAAAAATTTTTAAGAGGTTATTTGTTTCAATAAAGAAGTTTTGAATAGTCTGACTTTTCAATCTAGGTCAGGTAAGAGAAAAAATTTACCGCAGGCATTACGGGTACCTGAGGATGCATTTTGTGTCATAAAATACCATGCTGAGTTTGGCAACACATGCAATTATTCATGGTATCACCGAGATGAGTGGCCTGAGAATAATGCCTCCGGCCATTTCTGTTCAAGGAGGGGCAGATGCAAGCAAAGTGGGTAATCATTGGTATAGGTAATCCTTTTTTGCAGGATGACCGCGCCGGGCTCGTAGTAGCCGAGAAACTGGCTCAGTATGATCTTCCATGTAGTATAGAAGAACTTCATACGGTTGGTTTTGAGGTCATGGACAAGGTTAAGGGTTTTAAAAAAGCAATTGTTGTCGATGCCTGCAAGCTTGGCAGAACCCCTGGGACAGTGCTTGAGGTTGGGGTGGATGATATTTTCACCAATCATCATCTGGTGAATTCCCATGCAGTCACCCTGGGCACTACCTTGAAAACAGGGATTATTTGTTTCCCGGAGGAGATGCCTGAAGAGATTCGTATCTTTTTAATTGAAGTTAAAGAGATAAGTGAGTTCACTAAAGAGATGTCTGCAGAAGTTGAGGCCGCCGTGGAAGAGGTTGTGCATCGAATTTGTGCTATGGTTTCGCCTTAAATAGTTCATTATCAGGAAGTGAGAAAGTGCATCTCAGTCTGAGGTAGATAAGGAGAAATTGAAGAGTATTATTAGGAAGTGTCGCAGAGATGATGGCATAAAAAAGGCCGGGATGCATGTGCAATGCCCAGCCTTTTTTATTATGCCAAAAAAAGGTGTTAGTCTACATTGGGCACAAGGAGCAGAGGCACCTGGGCATGCCTTGACACCCTGCGGGCGGTCGTGCCCATAACCGTACTACCGAAAAATGTATGGGTGGATTTTCCCATGATAATCATATCCACCTCATGTTCTTTGGCCACCTTTAAGATGGCAAAGCTGGGGTCGCTTTCACTGACCACCAGGATCTCGGTGACTGGGACGCGCTTTAGTTGATAGGCGGCCAGTTCATCTTCACAGAACTTGGCTAGCCGAGTCTTCATGGTTGCCAGCACCTGCTGCAATCCATCTCTCTGGATTTTTTCCACATTGTCTGAACCTAGATATGTGCCAACAATACTCTCTGCCGTAGCCCCAAGGGGAGAAACTACATGGAGCATGAGGATTTGGGCATCGTATCGCCTAGCCTGACTGACAGCTAGTCTAAAAACAGGCCGCGTGTATTTGCCCAGGTCAGAGGCATATAAAATCTTACGGATATTCGGTCGTGGGACAGGGGTAATTTCCATTGTGTACCTCAAGGTGTCTCTGCCTAAGCCTGCTGTTTCGGCAGGGAGAAAGCGTTACTTGTAGCCTTGCAGTTTATCTATAAATTCCGGCAGGAAGGTGGAAATTTCCGGAACATAGGTGATAAGGAGCAAGAAAAGGAGAAGGAGCAAAAGCCACGGAAAAGAGGCCCGTATAACCCAACCAATGCTGCGGCCGGTTATGCCAGCTGTCACAAAGAGGTTGAGCCCTACCGGTGGAGTCAACATTCCTATTTCCATATTGACGACCATGATAATCCCTAAATGAATAGGGTCAATGCCCAGGTGCATGGCAATGGGGAAGAGGATTGGCGCCATGATAAGTAAAATGGCCGAAGGCTCCATAAAGTTACCGGCAATGAGCAAAAGAATATTCACCACCAGTAGAAACATCCACGGAGACAGACCCCAGCCAACAATTAGGCTCGCCAGCATATGGGGGATGCGTTCGGTCGTCAGCACATGGGCAAAGAGCATGGCGTTTGCAATGATAAAAAGCAGCATGATGCTGATTTTTGAGGCATCCATCAGCACCTTGTGCATATCCTTGTCGATTACACACTTTGGCAGCGCAATGGCCGACTGAACAAGGTTTCTACCAACACATGCCGAGAAACTTTCGCCGGGGTTTTTCCACTTAATATGCCTCATGGGACCAATGTCCCGGTAGCCGAAAATGGCGATTATAAAGGCATAGACAGCTGAGACTGCCGCTGCCTCTGTGGGACTTGCAATACCTCCGTAGATAGAGCCAAGGACAATAATAATGAGCAAAAGTCCGCCGAGAGCGGAAAAACCAGAAGAGACAAGCTCCTGCATGCCTGCCCAAGGCAAGGATGGAATCTTTTTTATTCTTGCAACAATGTAAATAGCTACCATAAGGATGCCACCCATAAGTATGCCTGGTATGAAGCCCGCCATGAACATTTTGGCAGCGGATACCTCTGTTGCTGCGGAATACACCAACATAACGATGGACGGCGGGATGAGGATGCCAAGGGTTCCTGCCGTGGTAATGGTACCTGCGGCAAAATTTTCAGGGTAACCTGCCCGCACCATGCCCATGATAACGATGGAGCCTATGGCCGCAACAGTAGCCGGAGAAGAACCGGATACCGCAGCGAAAATCATGCAGGCAATGATGGAAGCCATGGCCATCCCACCCCTGATATGGCCCACCAAGCTTATGGCAAAACGAATAATACGTTTAGCGACCCCGCCTGTTGAAAGAAAGGCTGAACTTAATATAAAAAACGGAATGGCGAGCAGGGTGTAATGGTGAGAAACAGCTTCAAAAAGCTTCAGGGCTATGGAAGAAATAGAGTCATTGGAAAAGAGCAGAATGGTTGTAATGCTTGAGAGCCCCAAGGCAAAGGCAATGGGCATGCCCAACATCATGCAGCCAAAGAGAATAAGAAAAAGGGCAGCGGTTGTCATGCCGATTCCTCCATACGTTTCAGTTCTTCAACGATTTCCATTGACTCACTGGCCTCATCGGCATGTTTGAAGGTATCTATTTTGCCTGTAATAACGTACCAGAGCTGAACTAAAACACGTATGGCAATGAGCACAAAACCAATGATCAGGACACTGTCAGCTATCCATATCGGGATGGGTAGATCTCTTAAGGTTATCCCGATCTTATGCATTTTGCTGAGATAGACCCAGCTTCCTTTAAGAACCAGCCCACAATAGCATAAGGAAAGCAGGCAGGCGATAATTGTGAAGAAGCGTCGCCCAGCTGCAGGAAAGAGTTTAACAAAGGCATCAACGCCAATGTGTGAGCCTGTTTTTACACAGTATGAGGCACCAAAAAGAACGAGCCAGGCCGAGAGGAGAAGGGTGAGTTCTTCTGACCATAACCAGCCAGTATTAAAGACAAACCGCAAGATGACATCGGCAAAGACCAGGAAAGTCATTGCCACAAGCAGCAAGGCAATTATTGCTTCTTCAACCTTGTTGAGTACATTAAGCATTGGCCATCCTTATGAGAGTAGGAAGAAATGGGCGTTCGTATGACGAACGCCCAGCCGGCAGAAGGCATTCAATATCGGTTTAGTTGTTGGATTTGTAGGCTGCGTCAATAAGGTCTTTGCCAATTTCACCCTCAAACTCTTTCCAGACAGGCTTCATGGCTTCTACCCATTGGGCACGCTCTTCAGGAGTCAGCAAGATGATCTTTGTCCTGTTAGAATCAATTATCTTTTGCTTGTCTTCCAGATCTTTTTCGTTGGCAAGGTTGTTGCCATAAACCAGTGCCTCATCTAAAAGTGCCTTAAGTTGGGTGCGGGTATCTTCTGGGATGCTCTGCCAGAACTCCGCTGTTACAACCACCATGTAGTCGAGTAAGCCGTGGTTCGTTTCGGTAATATAGGGTTGCACTTCAAAAAATTTCTGTGAGTAAGTATTGGAATAGGTATTTTCCTGGCCGTCAATAGCTTTGGTCTGCAGCAGAATGAACACTTCTGAAAAGGGTTTTTTCAGAGGATTGGCTTTGAGGGCCTCAAACTGGGCTGCTAATACGTCAGATGGCATGATGCGGAATTTCAGGCCAGCGGCATCGGCCGGTACCCGTAAAGGCTTAGAGGCTGAGATCTGTTTTAAGCCATTGTGAATATAACCAAGGCCTATGAAGCCTTTGTCTTCCATACTTTGTAACAGCTGTTGTCCATCTTTGCTCTGCTGGAAAGTATCAACTGCCTTCATGTCTTTAAAGAGAAAAGGCAGGTCAAAAATCTGCAGTTTTTTTGTGTAACGATCAAATTTGGATAAGGCCGGGGCAGCCATTTGCACATCGCCAAGGAGCATGGCTTCAAGCACCTTGTCATCATCAAATAACTGTGAGTTGGGATATACCTCCACTACAACTTTGCCGCCCATCTTTTCAGCAACTAGATCGTGAAATTTATTAGCTGCCAAGCCTTTTGCTGTGTTTTCAGCAACAACATGGGAAAATTTGATAACAATAGGGGCTGCTGAGGCAGAGCCTACAGCCAGCATGAAACAGATTGCCACGGCCAGCAAAATATGGGACATCGTACGGTACATACTTCCTCCATAGCTAGGGGGTGGATGTGCATCCGGTTTCTCCGGGCTGCAGAATTCTCCTTTGTCAGAAAGGAGATAAATTACAAAAAAGCTACTGTACCTCTAGAGCAATTTCAAGCTGAAAAGTGCACGATAGAGAAACGGAAATAAAATTATCGTTTTAGAGACTTGCTCGTAAAATAATAGAACTAGCTGCTTTCAGAGTCCCCCTTTGTGGTAGAGTAACCGCAACTTGACTGTAATTTTACTTCTGCCCTCAATGCGGCAAATTTGGGGTTCCGCTTTATGAAACTATCAACATAGGAACACTGGGCAATAACTCTTTTATGCAGCCCTTCAGCATCTTGCAAGGCAAAGGTCGTGAGCTGCGCGGCAACGTTTTTGCCGCGCAGCTGCTTGGGGACAAAGGTGTGGGTGAAGACAAGTGTGCGATCGTCTTCCTCTCGGTACTCAAGCAAGGCCAAAACTCCATCTATCACCAGCTCATAGCGCTTGAGCAGCTCATTTTTCACTACCCTCTCTTGCATGGTATCTCCATAGAATTATTGAGAGAAAGTTGTCCTTGACCAGACCCGAAAAAGGGCAGGAAGAGGGTATGGGGTTATTCTGCAGGAGGTGGAACCATAGCTGTGGCCCCAGCTGGCAAACCAAAGGCAAGGCACAGTTTTCGTTCAATATCATCCATGATTTCTGGATGTTCTTTGAGAAATTTTTTCGCATTTTCGCGGCCCTGGCCAATGCGTTCGTCTTCATAGGTGTACCATGCCCCGCTCTTGTCAATAATTTCTTGCGCAACGCCAAGATCGAGAAGATCTCCAGTTCGGGAGATGCCTTCACCATAGACAATATCGAAGTCTGCCTGCTTAAAGGGAGGAGCTACCTTATTTTTGACAACTTTTACTTTGGTTTGGTTGCCAATAACATCTTGCCCATCTTTTATAGCAGCGGATTTGCGTATATCTATGCGGATAGAGCTGTAAAACTTGAGGGCATTTCCGCCAGTCGTGGTCTCTGGGTTGCCAAACATGACACCAATTTTCATGCGGATCTGATTGATAAAGATGAGTACAGTGTTGGTTCGGCTGAGAACACCGGTAAACTTACGCATAGCATGGGACATCAGGCGCGCCTGCAAGCCAACGTGCTGGTCGCCAACATTACCATCAATCTCCGCACGCGGAACAAGGGCTGCAACAGAGTCAATGACAATAACATCAATGCCACCGCTGCGCATGAGGATTTCAGCAATTTCCAGTGCCTGCTCGCCAAAGTCGGGTTGGGAGATGAGGAGATTATCCACATCTACTCCCAGACGCTCAGCATAGGCTGTATCTAGGGCGTGTTCCGCGTCTATAAAGGCCGCGTTGCCGCCGCGGCGCTGGGCCTCAGCAATGACATGCAAGGCAAGGGTCGTTTTCCCCGAGGCCTCTGGCCCATAAATTTCCGTCACTCGACCCCGCGGTAGACCGCCAACTCCTAATGCAAGGTCAATGGAAAGGATGCCCGTGGGGATGACCGGGATATTTTCCCGTTCGTCAGAACCCAGACGCATAATGGAACCTTTGCCAAATTGTCTTTGAATCTGCGAGATGGCATTGTCGACACTTTTCAATCGGCTTTCCTGTATATCATTTCGTTCCGCCATAATTGCTCCTTAGAACTCTACTTTATTGATCTGTCAAAATACTGCGACGCACTATATCAAGCGCTATTTGCGTTGTTTCTTTTTGAATTTCGCGACGTGAGCCGTGCAGCTCGAGATGTTTGATTGTGGTTGCGTCTTTTTTGGCAAGTGCTACAAAAACGGTCCCCACGGGCTTATCTGTGCTGCCGCCTCCAGGCCCGGCTATCCCTGTTATGGCCAAGGCGAAATCGCAATAGAATCGTTGCAGGGCCTGATCCGCCATTTCCCGTGCGCAGACTTCACTGACGGCCCCGTATTGTGCCAGCAGTTCTTTGCTCACGCCTAAAATGGATTCTTTTAAGGCATTGGAGTAGACAACCGCGCCGCCGGAAAACCATTGTGAGCTGCCTGCTATCTCGGTTATTTGTGACGAAAGCAGGCCGCCTGTGCAGGATTCAGCCACGGCAAGGCGTTTGTTTTTTTCCTTAAGCAGTTCACCCACCACCATAGTCAAGCTATCATCGCCTAGGCCAAAGAGGTTGTTGCCAAGCTTTGCGACAATAAAATCGTGGGCCTTGTCTAGGAGGCTTTGCAGGGTTGCCAATTGGCGATGACGCACCGTCAAACTGATATCTACCTCCCAACCCACAGGATAATAACCTATCTGTACACCTTGTTCTTCTTCGAGAGGCCGCAGCATGGCATTGATCGCCATTTCCGTCAACCCGCAGGTGCGATAGATCCGCTGCTGCATGGGCAGGGTCGGGGCCAGTCGCTGCAGCTCTGGAATAACCCTAGTTTCCAGCAGAATTTCCATCTGTGAAGGGACACCAGGTAAAAACCAGACAGGTTTACTGTGGAGATAGACCAAGTAGCCAGCCATGCGATACTCATTATCGAGTACTTCGGCCCCTTTGGGTAAAAGGGTTAGACGAGATAGCGTATGTTGATCAAAGGCAATTGTCTTGTGCCGTGCGAGCAGACTGTCGAGCAGGACGGCATTATGCTCGGTTTCAAGGCCCAGGGCATGGGCCACAGCGGCAGTTGTCAGGTCGTCATCGGTTGAACGGAGTCCGCCAGAAACAATAACAAAGTCAGCCCGGCCAAGCGCCTTGACAAGTGTCTCTCCGATCAGCTCTGGGTTATCACCTATGTTCTGCATGATAACAGTGTCATGACCAAGCTGGAAAAGGCGTCGGGCCGCCAAGCAACTGGTTGTATTCAACACACGCCCAGAGGTGAGTTCGTCACCGATGGCTATTATTTCTCCCTTCATACCCTTTTCTGCTCATCTATCTTTCTATAATTTAGCGAAGCTTACCTGGTTCTTCCTGTTCCCTCAAGTTTCTTGCTCAAGGGCAGGCATCCACCGGCCAAGTGGATATCCATGTTCTACGCTTATGAGTTGCACCGAGACAACAGAGCGGAGGACTGTGGCCGGGCCTTCAAACTGCAATGGAATATAATTTTCTGTAAAACCTTGCAAAACATATTTTTTTTCTTTTGATCGCCGCTCAACAAGCACCCGGAAAGAGCGGCCAATTTGGGAGGTGTAAAAGCGTTGTCGTAGCTCTTTATCCAGGGAACGCAGGCAGTTAACTCTCCTAGTTTTTTCCTGTACAGAAACCTGGCCTTCCATCTGGGCAGCTGGGGTGCCAGGGCGTTTTGAATATGGAAAAACATGCAAAGAGCTGATGGGAAGTCCTTTTAAAAAAGAAAAGGTACGTGCTGCCGCCACATCTGTTTCACCCGGGAAGCCGCAAAGCACATCACAACCAATGCCAGCATAAGGCAGTTTTTGTCGTATCTTTTCTATGGCCTTGGCAAAAAATACGCTGGTATACCTTCTATTCATGCGAGCGAGGATTTGGTCGTCCCCACTCTGCAGGGGAATGTGAAAGTGCGGCATCAGATTGGGATGGGCAAGCACGATATCAAGGAGTTCATCTGTTATTTCGTTTGGTTCCAGAGAGCTGAGCCGAAAACGGACCGACGGAAAAAGGGAGCAGAGCGAGCGTAAGAGGCTGCTCATGGTTTCGCCTTCGCATAGGTCAAGACCATATTTTCCTGTGTTGATTCCGGTGATAACTATTTCTTGGTATCCCTCTGCTACAAAGACCGCTATCTGCGCAAAGACCTGCTCTCTTGGTAAGCTGCGGCTACGACCGCGGGTATAGGGGACGATACAGTAGCTGCAAAAATTATTGCAACCATCTTGAATGCGCATAAAAGCGCGGGTTCTGCCAGAAAAGTTGCGGACAGGCAGAGGGCAGATAGTCTTTTGTGTGCCGATATCTCCCAGATCCACCTGTTTTTTTTCTGTCATCGTTTGCAGGGTAGCCTGCACCACCTTATCTTTCTGTGCATTTCCCACCAAGACAACAGGGGAGTCGCAGAGCTCGTGCACAGTTTTTTCTTCTGCCTGGGCATAACATCCAGTGACGACAATTTTTGCCTTTGGATTTTGCTGTGCCGCTCGGCGGATCATCTGCCTGGATTGTTGTCCGGCCCTGCCTGTAACGGCGCAGGTGTTGATAATATAGACGTCTGCTTCCTGTGCAAAAGGCACGATGGTGCATCCGGCTTCGGTCAAAGCCGAGCTAAACGCAGCTGATTCAAACTGATTGACCTTGCAACCGAGGGTGGTTAGGGCTACACGGAGCATGATGGAGCTTCAGTGGGTATTGAGTTAAGAGTATTTTTCGCTACACCAAGTATTGCGCTGCCCACAACCAGATCTTCCTGGTAAAAAACAGCAAACTGGCCGGGTGTGACTGCCCGTTGAGGACTCGCAAAAGTAAGCGTGCCTTCTCCCTCATCCAGAAGGCAAAATTTTCCCTGCACGCCCCTGTGTTGTGAACGGAGTTGAATTGTTCCCTGCCAGCTTGGTGGAGTGTCTCCCAGCACCCATCGCAGGCTATGAACAGGGTATTCGTCTAAGAGAAGCTCTTCCTCTTTCCCCACCACAAGCCTGTTCTCCTTGCCGTCGATTCTAAGCACATACCAGGGGGTGGCATCCGGCAAGCCAAGCCCGCGTCTTTGACCAATGGTGTAGTGCCAAATCCCTGCGTGCCGGCCAAGCAATTGTCCCGTGTTTGTTACAATGTCGCCACCTTGGTTTGCCAGTCCTTTTTCAGCAAAAAATGCGGTCAGACCATTTTCCAGAAAACAGATGTCCTGGCTTTCTTCCTCTGGAAACGGAATGCCTTGTTTTTGGGCCAACAACCGGACTTCTTTTTTTGTGAAGCTCCCTAAGGGAAAGAAAACTTGCTGAAGCTGGCTAGGCTGAACCCTTGCTAAAAAATAGGACTGATCTTTTAAGGCATCAAGTCCTCGCTTAAGGATGGGGCCATTTATTCCTTGCTCAAGGCGGGCATAGTGGCCAGTGGCCATGTACTGCATGCCAAGGTGCTGCATCTCTTTGGCAAGTAAACCAAATTTAATGTGGTGATTACAGAAGACACAGGGGTTTGGGGTTAGTCCCATCTGATAGCTGCGACTAAAATAATCAATGACATTTGCGGTAAAAGCCTCGCGCAGATCAAGGCGGTGCAGGGGAATTCTCAACGTGGCGGCAATTTTTGTTGCCTGCTCATAAGCTAAAGAGGAGGTAGGGAGAGGCAGTTCCATGAAAAAGGCCTCTACGGCATACCCTTTTTTTTGCAACAAAAAAGCGGCTGTGGCAGAATCGACACCTCCGCTTAGCGCCATCCCAACGGTCGTCTTCATGTGTATAAAGCAAGTAGAGAAAACAGGGTTACGTGTGGTTGCAGGTCAGAGCAAAGAAGTGAGCACTGAGCATTCACGGCAAATTTCCATTTTTTCTTCGCCAACTTTTCCCGCGGTACACATACATTCGGTGCCGCTCAAAAACCAGCAAAGCTGCCCCGCTTGAAATTCCCAGGCTGGACATTGCCTTTTTTTAGTACATTTTTTCACTGCCCAGCAGTTTTCTCTTTTTTTAGGACCATTTGAACGTTGATTGACAAGAAGAAAATACAATTTCCGCTCTATGTGATGGGGAATGCTTCGCCACCCCTGCTCATAGCTTTGTATTGCTTTAAGGGAAATACCCAACAAATCTGCCAATTCTTTCTGCGTTTTCCCTAGGTTATTTCTGGCTTTTATAAATTGTTCCTGATCCATACGTCAACCCAGTATAAAAATTTATACTCATTATGACATATCTGTTCAGAAAAGCAACAAAATTGCATTAAAGTCTTATGACTATAGGCATCTATTGCTGTGGAGGAGAAGTCTTTAACCAGCTCACGAGACGCGCAAGTCCTGTATCCGTCTGCACCTGAGGGCTGTAGTTGAGGACACGTTTCGCTTTTTCATGGGAGAACCAATGGGACTGCGCCAACTGCAGTGCGAGGAAACGGGTCATTTTTGGCTCCTCTGTTTTCTGCAAAGCCCAATAGATTGCCTCAGATCCAGTTCCAAAAGCATAGGCGAGAGACAGTGGGATTTTTCTAATGACCGGCGGAATATCGAGTAGGCTAAAGAGTTTATTAATCCAGTCCCAGAGGCAAACCGGCTCTTCCTGGCCAATAAAAAAAGCCTCTCCGCTGGCCGTGGCAGAGGTTAAAAGGTTCTGCGCAGCAAGGAGATGGGCATGGACCACGTTGTCAATGTAGGTAATATCAACGAAATTTTCCCCAGTGCCGATAATGGCAAGTTGCCTTGCTTGGCCGCGGCTTATAAGTCTAGGTATAAGGTTTGTGTCATGCGGGCCCCAGACAAGATGTGGACGGATGGCAGCGGTACGCATCTCTGGACTGGTTGCAGCCAGAACTGCCTGCTCGGCTTTAATTTTACTTTCCGCATAGGCACAGAGTGGACGGCTGGCATAAGGGCTCTTTTCGTCTGCACCACGCAGGTCTTTTTTGTTAAAGACGACAGAAGGAGTTGAGGTGTAGACAAGGACTGGTATTTTTTGTTTTGTGCAGGCAGAAAGGACGTGTTCAGTACCCTGATAATTAATGCCCATATACTCGGTGCGGCTTCCCCAGATCCCTGCCTTTGCTGCCACATGGAAGAGGCAGGTTTTTCCTTTGGCTGCCTGTAAGACCGCTGCTGCGTCCCGAATGTCGCCTTGAATGCAGGTTATGCCTTGCTTTTTAAGGCGTGGGTAGCGTCTTCTTCCGAAAACAGCAACCTCAGCTCCAAGTTCAAGCAAACGTTGTGACAACTCAGCGCCAATAAACCCGCCACCGCCTGTGACCAAGACTTTTTGATGCCTAAGTGCAGGATAAAGAGCATTTGTCATGGTGAGACTTGCCGCATTAATGGGATGAAAGTTTACCTGTAGCCCAGGTGGCCAGCTGTTCTCGGAAGATTTTCGCATTGTGGCGAATATCAACAGGAAAAGAGGTATGAATGAGAAAATCTTTAATCCCTTGAGTCAGGGGATTGGCCTGGGCGAGTTGAGCGAGTTCTTGAGAAAAAAGTTTGCGGTTGGCAATACGGCCTTGGGGTTCAACTACTATAACTGGAATTTGTGAGCCAGCCCGGCCCACTCCGACAAGAGCACTTCTGCGCACCAGTGGGTGTTCATTAAAAATTGCCTCACAGCAAACCGAATACATGGGCCCCTCTTGCGCAAGCACCCGGTGCGCCTTGCGGCCACAAAACCAGAGTCGACCCTGAGCATCGAGATAGCCCATGTCACCCATGCGGTGCAGTATGCCATTACCATCCTGAATTTTAGCTTGGCGTGTTTCTTTATCGTTATGGTCATACCCTGGAGTGACCACTGGCCCCCGTGCTACTATCTCCCCTACTGTTCCTGTTGGCAGGATGCTGGCAGAAGACCAGCATTCAATAGGGTTATCACAGGGTTTAATGATATATATTTCCATACCCGGTAGCGGGCGCCCCACACAGACACCCTTGCCAACTTTGGTTTTTTCCCATGTTTCCTCCACTACTTCCCTTGCCTCAATAGAAGAAACTGGCAGGCTTTCCGTGGCCCCGTAGGGAGTAAAGATTTGGGCCGATTTAGGCAGAACCTTTTGCATTCTTGCCAACAGTTCACCTGAAACTGGGGCCCCGGCCATGAGTACTTTGGTCAGCGGTAGGATAATTTTTTGGTTAAGGCAATAACGACTGACCACATTCCAAATGGCTGGCGAGCCGAAAGAATAACTCACCTTTTCTCGTTGCAGGCTGGCCACAAATTTGCCAGGATTGACCCTGGCTGGGTGAGCCGGGTTCATCTCCGGTAAAACGGCCTTTATCCCTAATGCTGTGGAGAAAAGACCAAAAAGGGGAAACCCAGGCTGATCGGTATCGCCTTCGCCTATGCCGTAGTAATCACGAATCAGTTCAAGCTGGGCATGAAATATGCCATGGGTATAGCAAACTCCCTTGGGAGGGCCAGTTGAACCGGTGGTGAAGAGAATGGCCGCCCGTTCGTGTTCATTGGCCACAAATACTGGCGGCTTCTCATTGTCACGCAATAGAGTGTTAAGGTTTGTGCTGCCGGGGAAAAAACCATGCACACAGAGACGTTTTCGCAGGGAAGTAAAGGCCTTTGGGAAGAGCTGGCTCAGGAAAATGGCCCTGCGGATACCAATAAGCACCTCGGGCTGCACAGAGGCGATACAGCGCAGCAGATTGCGGTAGCCCATGCCCGGGTCGATGAGGATCACAATCGCACCGAGGCGAAAAAGAGCAAAGGTTAAGGCCACAAAGTAAAAAGATGGGCGCACCATAAGAATAACTCGACTATCCTTAGAAATGCCTTCTTTATGCAAGATCGTGGCAAATTGATCACACTGTGTTGCAAGTCGGTTGAAGCTGTAGTGCTGCCATTTCCTCCCCTCTTTCACCACAAGGGCCGTAGCTTGTGGTTTTGTAGCGGCAATTGCCTCTAAAACCTGGGCAATATTGTGATCTTTATGCGGCATGATTGATCTGCACCAAGAAACGGGCAATGTGTGGGGTTATTTCCTCCAGGGCATCTTCCAAGAGATAATGGCTGGCTTCCGGGAAATAATGGGCCTCGGCCCGGGGAAAGCGTCTTAGCCATTCACTGTAAAACTGGTGGTTAAAACAGAAGTCTGCGCCGCCCCAACAAATCAGCATTGGGGAACTGACAAAGTTTAATAGGCCTGCCTCTACCTGAAGAAGCGAGGGCCAAGAAGGGTGGCTTGGTTGCATGGGGATGTCATCGACAAAGCGCAGAATGGCAATACGGTTTGTCCATGAATTGTAAGGGGCAAGGAAGCTGCGCGCCACCTCAGGCAACATTTTTTTACAGGTTGCCATATGCACAGCTGCCCGAGCAAAGGCATTGGCACCGCGGACGAGCAAGGGGCCTAAAAGAGGCCAGCGACAGATGGCAATGCGCCAGGGGATACGAGGAAAGGGGAAGGCCGCCGTATTGCAGACGATGAACCCTGAAATCTTGCCGACGTGAAGTGCCGCCCAGCCCATGCCAATGGCACCACCCCAGTCATGCACCATGAGCACGCAGCGTTCAATCTGCAAGGTGTTCAGCAGCAGTTCTAAGCGGTCAATGTGGGCTTGCAGTGTGTAGGTTGCGTTCTGCGGTTTATCGGAAAAACCGCAACCAAGGTGATCCGGCACAATGCAGCGGTATTGATTTTTAAGTTGCCCTACCAGGTTGCGATAAAGGTATGACCAGGACGGATTGCCGTGGAGCATGACGATAACAGGTCCCCTGCCTTCATCCAGATAGGCCATGCGATGCCCGTCAATAAAGGCAAAATGGGGATGAAAGGGATATTCTGCGAGCGCTTCTAACTGCGGCATTACCAATCAACCCCCAGCATGAGTGAGTTGATACCAGAGCCAATCCCTAAAATCGCTACCCTTTGCCCCACAGAGAGCACGCCTTGCTCTACGGCAAGCGCCATGGTGATGGGGGCGGAAACTGATCCGACGTTACCAAGTTGCGATAAGGTCTCAAAATTTTTGCTCGGGTCAAGCTGCAGGGTAGAAAAAAGGCGTTCGGCATGGGCGCGACCGACCTGATGGCAGAAAAAGTGATCAATAGAGTTTGTCTTCCACTGCAATTCCCTTTTGAAGTTGTGCCAGCAACTGGCTGCGGTTTCTATGCCCCTTGTTAACAGCTCTTCAGAATCTGTGGACATCAGTGTTCCTTGTTCGGCGTTCTGTCCGCCTTGGCACAGGTGGTTATAGGCGCTATTTGCCTGAAAGGTGCAACCGCGCAGATAATGTCCGCTGTCATGGTAACTTTGGGCCGTCATCACCAGGGCAACAGCCCCTGAGCCAATGGTGAGCGAGGCAAAGAGGGGTTTGACAGACTTACGGGTGAGCCCTGTGTCTGTCAGCAGGTGCTTAAGGGTAGAGTGGATTAAATCTTCTGCGGTTTCACCGGCAACCACCAGGCCAGCTCGTATCTGGCCCAGGGCAATCATATTGGCGAGCATGACCATGCCATTTATAAAGCCCAGGCAGGCATTGGACAGATCAAAGAGCAGGCATGAGGAAGGCAAGCCCAAATGTCTGTGCACGAAAGCTGCCGTGGCCGGTTCCATCATGTCGCGACTGACAGAGGTGAAGATAAGGCAGGATATATCGGCCGGGTTAATGCCGGAGGTTGCAAGCGCTTGTTTGCCAGCCTTGGCAGCGCCATCACTGGGTTTAGTGCCAGGTGACCAGAGTCTTCTCTGTTTAATTCCCGTCATCAGCTCCAGGCGCCCCTGCGGGAGTTTTAAGCGCTCATATAGGGGCTTAAGCTCTTCTTCTATGGCAGCTGAGCTGAGCTCGATTGGCGGAATTGCCGAGCCGAATGAGGCCAGGCAGACATTTTCATAACGCATGAACTGTTAACTGGGCTGGGATGGAAAATCAGTAATGATCGCGGCTACTTTGTGCGTCATTATTTTTATTTTCTGGAATGGTGTAGGTGTTAGCCCAGGCAATAAGCAAAGCTGCTAAGGCCAGGTCATCCATTAGGCCAATGACCGGAATCCATTCGGGAATAAAATCATAGGGGGAAAGGCAGTACAAAAGCCCAATGCCAAGGATAATTTTGACATACCTTGGCGTTGATGAGGCAAGAAAAATATTCTTTGCATATTGAATCATCTGCCATATGCGGAGAAAAAAGTTCGGCGAATTCATGTTCACTCCCTGATTGCCACATGGTATGCGCTGCAAACGGCCATTTTAGCTGACGGTTTGCTTAACAATTTCAGCATCAAAATAATTCATTCCCATGCCGGCATCAACCACCAAACATTGGCCGGTTATGCCAGAGGAGCGTGGAGAGAGGAGAAAGGCAACGGTATTGGCAGCCTCGGCTGTTGCTAAAGCCCGCTTGCGCAGGGTGGCTTTTTCGGCAAAAAGGTAGCTGTCGATATAGCCGGGGATGCCTGCTGAGGCAGATGTTTTCAAGAGCCCGGGAGAAACGGCATTAAAGCGTATTTCGGAAAAGGCAGAGAAACTTTTGGCCAGAAAACAGAGCGATGACTCCAAAGCTGCCTTAACTGGTGCCATGTAGCCATAATTTTCAGCCGCCATGCGAGTGGTGGAAATTGAGATGGTTACTAAAGAGGCATCTTGAGCAAGGAGCGACTTGAAATGATTGGCAATGGCAATAAAAGAAAAACACGAAATTTCCATAGCCTGAAGGAAATCATTTTTTAGGGTGGCATGAAAGGGCTGCATTCCCTGAGAGTAATTGGCAAAGGCGATGGAATGTACCAGGCCCGCAAGGGTTGTCCCATTTAGATGGCTGGCTATTTCATCACGCACACGAATAATATTACCTTCCTCTTCTACATCGCAGCAAAAGACAGCCGCTTGGGGGAAAAGTTTGCGCGCAGATTCTGCCCGGACTTCATTGCGAACAACTAAAATAAGTCTGGCACCAGCTTCTACTAGGACCTTTGCTATAGCATAGGCCACAGATTTTTTATTGGCGAGTCCAAAAACAACTACATCTTTGTTGGCAAGTTCTAGGAAATCCACAGCTTTAACCTATGCTTCTTTCTCTGCGCAGGCAAATTCCACTTGCACCGCAACTTTACCTTCCACCCGAATGCTCCCTTTGAGTAGCCAAGCTGGGCCAAGTTTTTCCGTGATTTGGGCCTGGATCACCAGTATGTCGCCCGGGCATACTTCCCGTTTGAATTTAGCACTAAGTATGCGGGTGAGTACGGGAATAGTTACCCCTTGGGTAGACATGGCGTTACTTATTAGTACAGCTCCAGCCTGAAAGACGGCCTCACACAAAAGAACACCGGGTACGATGGGGTAGTGTGGATAGTGGCCCTTAAACACCTCCCAATCTTCCGGAATATGCTTCTCTGCTTTAATCTGTGTGTCACTAAGGTCAATAACCTTGTCGAGCAAGAGAAAGGGGGGACGGTGGGGAATGCGGCTTTGTATAAATGTTCTATCCACTGCCTATAAGCCCCCGGTGATATCAAGTACCGCCCCCGTAATGTAGGCAGCCTGTTCGCTGGCCAGAAAAAGCACTGCCTGGGCAACCTCTTCCGGGGTGCCGAAGCGTCCGGCTGGCACCATTTTTTTGTATTCTTTTAACTGGTCTTCAGATAAGCCACTAAGAAAGTCAGTGCCAATAAATCCAGGAGATACACAGTTGACGGTGATTTTTCGTTTGGCCACTTCCTTGGAAAGTGATTTCATCAGGCCAACTTGTCCGGCTTTGGATGCGGCATAGTTGGCTTGGCCCGGGAAGCCTAAATGTCCCATGGGTGAAGTGATAAAGATGATGCGCCCGTATTTTTGTTTCAGCATCATGGGGAGTGCGGCTTTGCTTGCGTAAAAGCAGCCAGATAAATTGATGTCAAGCACCTGTCGCCAGTCTTCTTCTTTCATCATGGCTAAAACAGAGTCTCGTCGGATACCAGCACTGTTTATAAGGATATCAAGTGTATCCCATTTTTCTTCTAGCGCAGCAAAAAAACGGGACAGAGCTTTACTGTCAGAAACATCAAGTTGTTCAAGATGTAACTGATCTGCATAGCCCATTTCAGCTGCCTCAGCGAGCAGGGCTTGGGCAGCCTGGACATTTCCGCCATAGAGACCAGCAACCTGTGCTCCCTCTTTGAGCAAGGCCAGAGTGGTGGCCCTGCCTATGCCACGAGTTGCCCCGGTAACAACAGATTTTTTGTTAATAAACAAAGACATTGTCTGATATTGTGTAATGTTTTGATCAAGAGAAGAACTCATTTAAAACGAAGAAGCCAAGGGTAGGCTATGGCAATTGCCTTTAAACGTTTTCTTGAATCTGTAAAGAATTTGCTCTGGAACCCATAAAGAATCGGCACGTCAAATAATATAATAAATCTCCAAAAACTGTAACTGCCCGTCCCAAAAGGACTGCCATCAACAGCTCAGCTTCTTGAAAGAAAGTGTTTAGCAAGGTAATCAAAACTAATTCGCGGATGCCGAGTCCCGCAGGGGCGCCTGGGGTAATGAGTCCAGCAAGCCAGGCAAGAACAAAGGCCCCAGCAACTAAGGGAATATCCTCCCAAGTGAATGATGAGGTGGTGACCGAACACAATATTATGACAAAAATAGCTCCAGATACAATGAGAAAAGCAATCTGATTGAGAAATACAGTTGATAAAGGCCTTGAAACCTTATAGCGCAGGATGAAATAAGCAAAGCTAAGTGTCATTCCGAAAATGACAAGAGCGGCAAAAGAAGGAATCCAACTGAAAAAAAGAGGGACAAGTAATACACCAAAAAGTGCCCCACAGAAAGCTAGCCCCCCAAGCTCCCAGAATATAGTTTTTGCCAAAATCTTGGCTGGTACTGCAGCGGACATTCCCAATACTTGCCTGCTGGCAAATTGGAAAATATTCCCGGGCACGTATTTAGCCACCTGAGATAGGCCATACGTTTGAATAGCCCAGATTTTTTCAGTCTTCACTGAAAAAAAGTTTAATAAATGCCACCAGGAAATGGCCAGGAGTACGTTGGCACTGCCATAGAGAACAATGAGAAACGTAAGCACGAGCCATACATGCCATGTATATTGGGAAAAGTTTATTTCACTCGCGTAGTGCTGCAACCGCACGACGACAAATATAACCCCTAGTATCCCAAGTAGGTTCCCTAGCCTATAACCCCATTTTTTCATATCATTTATTTTTATTAGGCTGACAGAGCAACATGGTCCAGGGAATGGGTTTGCGCACTTCAATGACATCAAAGAATTGACTGACAAAGCTAATGAAATTGAGGCTCGACCATTTTTGAATATGACCAGGGGTGTTCCCAAGGTGTGAAATATATTTTCCCCTGGCCAAATTGAGCATGCACCAGAGTGGTTCCCGTGGCACACTGAGGATGAGGTGTTTATGGGGTACTGACTTTAATGCCGCTAATCCGGCCTCCGGGTTTTCTAAATGTTCTAAAACTTCACAACAGACTATGAGTTCAGCACCATCATGGTCTGGGTCAAGCTCGTAAATATTTTTTTGAGAGAATATATCAGAAGGAATGTTGTTTGCAATTGCATTGTCCCTAGCAAGGTTTATGGCTTGTGCTGAAAAATCACTCCCTCTTGCTTCAATGCCTCGTTTCAGCCAATGAAAAACCCAAAAACCTTCTCCACAGCCTATTTCATGAATTGATTTTGGCTTGGTCTTTTCACACAAGGCAGTCAAATCTTTATCGAAGTTTTGCATGAGCAACCGGGCAATGGGATTTTGGGTGTCATATTTGTTGTACGTGTTTCCAACGACAACCCCATTTTCCACAATACCGCCAGAAATTTTCATTTTGGCATATCCTCCAGTTTCTCACTAGGTGCAAGAGATTCTTGTCCTCTATCTTTCTTACTATTCAGCTTAAAGATATGAAGGCGTATGTCCTCAAGGAGTTGTCGATTGGCTGATAGTTGATCTGCTAAAAAGGCCATGAGGATCGATTGAAAACCCATGCCCAATAGTGCACCAGCAAGGATGAGGGATTGTACGTGCCCAGCTCCTCCTCCTGAAAAATAGATGACAGAAAACGTATACCAAGAAGTGTTCCCAGGGTAAGTAGCGCTATGCCAATCGAAGTAAAAAAACGAAAAGGCCTATAGATTACAAAGATGCGTACAATGGTGACAACGCTTCTGCGAATATAGGTAGGGATGCTCTTTACTAGGCGGGATGGACGAAGATCTTCATTAACTCTTACAGGAACAGAGACAATCGCCATGTTTTTCTGGCCAGCTTGAATAATGGTCTCAAGTGTGTAGGTATAGTCATTAAAAACGACCAGACGCTGGGCAGCATATCTGCTTATGGCCCGGAAACCGCTGGGCGCATCGGCAATTTCAGTTTTGCTGGCAAGTCTAACGACACAACTGCCTATTTTTTGGAGAATTTTTTTGATAGGAGAAAAGTGCTCTATGGTAGCCACTGGTCTTGCACCAATGACAATATCAGCACTTTTTGCAAGAATAGGGGCTGTTAATTGTGGGATGTCGTCAGCATTATATTGATTATCCGCATCTGTATTAACAACTACGTCGGCTCCCAGGGAAACGCAGGCATTAAGCCCTGTCATGAAAGCGC
>RRZU011798878.1_pt1 | contig 55491 bp, 46 predicted proteins | sample 2165561 | NCBI WGS metagenome assembly RRZU01 (sample SAMN10456909, study PRJNA506462) | wastewater metagenome | isolation source: wastewater sludge | place: USA: Moscow, Idaho
AGACAACCCTTTTTATATTCAAAACAAAAAGCGACTTATTTAATAGTAAGTTGTTTTTATTTCTTCGCAACCTTAATAAAAGCTGATCTGTTGCGGTATGAACAGGACTCTGAACACGTCTCGCCCATGGCGAGATGACAGACAGGTATTCTAACCATCTGAACCACCAAATCATTTTGCGTTTTGAAAATTCTTCTAAATTAAAATGCAAAGACAACCCTTTTTATATTCAAAACAAAAAGCGACTTATTTAATAGTAAGTTGTTTTTATTTCTTCGCAATCTGAATAAAAGCTGATCTATTGCAGTATGAACAGGACTCTGAACACGTCTCGCCCATGGCGAGATGACAGACAGGTATTCTAACCATCCGAAACTGCACAACAAAGACAAAAAAAGTCAAACCTAACTCTTGTGGCTTTTTGCTCACAAAAATAGGTTTGACTTTTTTTTACTGTAATTAAGCGATTAAATATCACTTATACCTTTTCCCGCAAAACTAATCTTTCAACCACTCATCAAACCATTTCGCAAATTCGCGTTGAAATAGCACTCCATTTTGTGGTTTCAACACCCAATGGTTCTCGTCGGGGAATAGCAGCATGCGTGCTGGTACACCTTGCAACTTAGCAGCATTGAACGCCATCATTCCTTGTGAAGCAAGAATACGATAATCATACTCGCCATGAGTAATCATAATGGGTGTATTCCATTTGTCTACAAATCTATGTGGCGATGCAGCATAAGTTTTTTGTGCCGTAGCATTCGACTTATCCCAATACGGACCACCCATATCCCAATTGGCAAAGAACAGCTCTTCGGTCTCTAAATACTGTGCTTCAAGATTAAACATCCCAGCATGGGCTAAGAATGCTTTGAAACGGTTGTCGTGATTGGCAGCTAACCAAAAAGCAGAAAATCCGCCATAACTAGCACCAGTACAACCTAGATTATCCTCGTCAACAAAAGGCTCTTTAGCCAACTCATCTATTGCTGATAGATAGTCGAGCATGTTTTGTCCACCATAATCACCACTTATTTGCTCTACCCACTCGCTTCCAAAGCTTGACACACCGCGACGGTTGGGAGCTACCACTATATAACCATTGGCAGCCATCATTTGAAAATTCCAACGATACGACCAAGATTGACTTACTGCCCCCTGTGGACCACCTTTACAATAGAGAATTGCAGGATATTTTTTAGAAGCATCAAAATTGGGTGGATAAATTACCCATGTAAGCATTTGTTTGTTGTCTGTAGTGGTAATCCATCTCTCCTCCACTTCACCCATTGTAAGTTGGTCGAGGATGTGTTTGTTTTCGAAAGAAAGCTCTGTTGCCTCTCCACTACTGATATCTACTGAATAAATCTCAGCAGGTTGTGATATAGACTGACGCTTAGCAATCAAACCTTCACCACCTAGTGCAAGCGAAGCATAATTGTAGTGCCCCGATGTAATTCTTTTTATCTCTTTCGTATCTATATCAATAGAAAAAAGATGAGCCTTTGCCTCAACAACAGCTAAAAAGATTATCGTTTTATTATCCTTGTCCCATATAAAAGCATCAACATCATAGTTGAACTCTTCTGTAAGGTATGTTTTCTCTTTTGTTGCCATATCCATTACAAAGAGTCTGTTGATGTCTGCCTCGTAACCATCACGCTCCATACTAAGCCAAGCCATATATGCTCCATCGTGCGAAAATAGTGGGTTTGTATCATATCCCATCATACCTTCTGTAAGATTCACAGTAGTTTTATCTTCCAACGAGTACATATACAAATCAGAGTTGGTAGACTCAGCATAAGCTCTACCAATCAGCTTTTTAGATGTATATACAATCGATTTACTATCGGCACTCCAAGCAATATCACTTGTGCCACCAAAAGGAAGCAAAGGTGCTTCGTAAGGCTCACCTTCCAATAGGTCGACATAGTCTGTCAATTTACCATTCTTGATTGTTGCATAAAAAGTATGAGGTACATTCTCCACCCAATGATCCCAATGTTTGTACATCAAATCGTCCACTACCCTACCAGTTGCTTTTGGCAAATCAGAATGACGTTCGGCTATTGTTTCTACACTTTTCACCATTTTAATATACATCACTTTAGTTTCATCAGGCGAGTAGGTAAACCCACTTATACCACCCTCAACATCGCTAATACACTCTGCACCACTACCATCAGCATTCATCACCCACAGCTGTCTCGAACCTTCGTGATTTCTAAGAAATGCAATTTTATTGCCTCCATCAATCCACTGAGCACTACTTTCACCTTCATTGGTAAAAGTGAGCTGTTGCTTTTCACTGCCATCGACATTCATTTTAAAGATTTCGGTATTGCTTTTGTTAGCCTCAATATCAACATAACTAACATGATAGAGCAGCTCCTCATTGTTGGGAGACACCTCCACTGCTCCAATCTTACCAAAACTATGGAGTGTTTCTGGAGTCATAATTCCGTTTTCAATAGTTGGAGATGCTTTCCCAATAATCGTTCCTTGATTACTTGTATCTCCAGGCGTTCCACCACCACAAGATGCTAAAAGCGCTGTGCAAGCAGTTGCCATAAAAAGTTGTTTTAATTTCATAATATAGAAATATAAGTTAATAATCTACTTCTGTTTATCTAACCAATAATTGCATCATTCTTCTTGTTTAATGATACTGTTAGATATAAATTGTGATAAATATAAAAAAAGCAAGAATAACAGCTCCACTCAGAATAACGGTCATGGGTTGGAGACCAATGCCAGCTGAACCAATTGAGCATGCAATTCTTGCTTTTTTTATTTATTTTAAATCTAGTCTTTCAACCACTCATCAAACCATTTTGCAAATTCGCGTTGGAATAATACACCATTTTGTGGTTGGAATATCCAATGGTTCTCATCGGGAAATAATAACATGCGTGCAGGTAACCCCTTCAATTTAGCAGCATTAAATGCCATCATACCTTGCGATGCTAGAATACGATAATCCAACTCGCCATGAGTAATCATTATTGGTGTATTCCATCTATCCACAAATTTGTGTGGCGATGTGGCATAAGTCTTTTGTGCCGTAGCATTCGATTTATCCCAATACGGACCACCCATATCCCAGTTGGCAAAGAATAGTTCTTCGGTCTCTAAGTATTGTGCTTCTAGATTGAAGATACCAGCATGAGATAAGAATGCTTTGAAACGGTTGTCATGATTTCCAGCTAACCAAAACACAGAGAACCCACCATAGCTAGCACCTGTACAACCAAGATTGTCTTCATCCACAAATGGCTCTTTAGCCAAGGCATCAATTGCCGATAAATAGTCGCGCATATTCTGTCCACCATAGTCACCACTTATTTGCTCATTCCATTCTTGTCCAAATCCTGGCAACCCACGACGATTGGGTGCAACTACAATATAATCATTGGCAACCATCATCTGAAAATTCCAACGATACGACCAAAACTGACTCACAGCACTTTGAGGTCCACCTTGACAATAAAGCAATGTTGGGTATTTTTTAGTTGCATCAAAATTAGGAGGATACACCACCCAAGTAAGCATTTGCTTGCCATCCGAAGTAGTAATCCATCTCTCTTCCACTTCACCCATGGTTAGTTGGTCGAGTATATGTTTGTTTTCAAACGAAAGCTCTGTAGCTTCTCCGTTACTAATATTAACGGAATAAATTTCGGCAGGTTGCGACATCGACTGACGTTTTGCAATCAAACCCTCGCCACCCAGTGCAACAGATATATAGTCATGTTTTCCTGATGTAAGCGTTGTCACCTCTTTTGTCTCCATATCTATAGAGAAGAGTTGGGTTTTTGCCTCAACAACCGCTACAAAATAGAGCGTTTTGTTGTCAGTATCCCAAATAAAATCATCTACATTGTTATCAAAGTTTTCTGTCAAGTATGTTTTCTCTTTTGTAGCCATGTTCATCACAAACAATCTGTTTTTGTCTGCTTCGTAGCCATCGCGCTCCATACTTAGCCAAGCCATATATGCTCCATCGTGTGAAAACTGTGGACCCACATCATATCCCATCATACCCTTTGTGAGGTTCACTGTAGTTCTATCTTCCAAAGAGTACATATACAAATCAGAGTTAGTAGACTCAGCATAAGCTCTGCCAGTAAGCTTTTTCGATGTATATACAATCGATTTACTATCAGCACTCCAAGCAACATCGCCAGTTCCACCAAAAGGAAGTAATGGAGCTTCATAAGGTTCGCCTTCCAACAGGTCGACATGGTCGGCTAACTTTCCATTTTTGATAGTTGCATAAAATGTGTGTGGAATTTCCTCCACCCAATGGTCCCAATGCTTATACATCAAATCATCTACCACTCTACCTGTTGCATTTGGCAAGTCGGGATGGCGTTCAGCTATTGTTTCTACACTCTTTATTTTTTTAACATACATCACTTTAGTCTCATCAGGCGAATAGGTAAACCCACTTATACCTCCCTCAACATCGCTAATGCATTCTGCACCACTACCATCGGCATTCATTACCCATAGCTGACTCGAACCTTCGTGGTTTTTAAGAAAAGCAATTTTATTACCACCGTCAATCCACTGAGCACTGCTTTCGTGGTCGTTAGTAAATGTAAGTTGTTTCTTTTCAGATCCATCCACATTCATCTTAAAAATCTCGGTGTTGGTTTTGTTCTTTTCGATGTCAACATAGGTTACATGATAGAGGAGCTCCTCATTGTTGGGAGATACCTGAACATCACCAATTCGTCCAAAACTGTGGAGTACTTCAGGGGTCATTATTCCATTTTCAATTGTTGGAGAAGCCTTACCAATAATCGAATCCAAATGAGTTGAATCTCCCTTCGATTCATCATTGCACGACGCCATGAGGGCTGTACAAGCAATTGCCATAAAAAAATGTTTTAATTTCATAATAATAAGAGTATGAGTTTATAATCATTTTGGTTTATCTATTCTATAATACCATCTTTCATGCTGATGGTTCTGTCGGTTAGCTCTGCTAGCTGAGTATCGTGTGTTACAATCACAAAAGTTTGATTCAACTCATCACGCAATTTAAAAAAGAGTGAGTGCAATTCATCTTTATTCTCTGTATCCAAACTGCCTGAAGGCTCGTCGGCAAATACAATCATGGGATTGTTGATAAGAGCACGCGCCACAGCAACACGCTGTTTCTCTCCACCCGATAGCTCCGATGGTTTGTGAAGTTTCCTATCCGACAGTCCCATCAATTCCAAGATATGATTAGCCTCTTTAATTGCTTGTGCACGATCTTTTTTTCCAATAAGAGCAGGTATCATTGTGTTTTCTAAAGCTGTAAACTCAGGCAACAATTGATGAAATTGAAACACAAAACCTATATTCTTGTTGCGAAAATCAGATAACTTACGGTCGCTATATTTAGTTACATCGTTTCCTTCAAATATCACTTTGCCCGAGTCGGGCTTATCCAACGTACCCATTATTTGCAACAAAGTAGTTTTGCCTGCACCACTAGGACCTACTATCGATACTATTTCACCTTTGCTGATGGTTAAATCAACATTTTTCAACACCTGCAAGCTTCCAAAACTTTTGTTTATACCGCGCACCTTTATCATATATAAATATTATGGAGTGATTTTCTTTATAATGAACTATGACGGTGCTAAGGTAATGAAAAAAGAAATATTAACAAAGACATTTTTAATGAAGAGTTAAGAATGAAGAGCTAAGAATTATCTGCACTTGCAGGATTCCATAATCTAAGTATAATAAACCCTCTAGATTATGTGACGATTATGTCATTTCAACTTCCCACAAACAAATAGCAGCCACAGTTGTTTACTACTTTAAGAACAAGAAAGAAATTTAGAACATGACAAACTTACACAATTTTCGTAAAGATTATAAGCAAGACACCCTCTCAATAAGCAAGGTAGACAAAAACCCTATCATTCAATTTGAAAAGTGGATGAAAGAAGCAATTTCATCTAAAGTAGTAGCAGAACCCAATGCAATGACATTGGTTTCCTCCACCCTTGATGGCAAACCTTCGGCACGAGTTGTATTGCTAAAAAGTTTCAATGAAGAGGGGTTTGTATTCTATACCAACTATGATAGTAGAAAAGCAATTGAACTAACAAACAATCCTTATGCTTCTATTGTGTTCGACTGGCACGTAATGGAACGTCAAGTGAGAATAGAGGGTGTTGCAAAAAGAGTATCCGCAGAAGAGTCAGACAAGTATTTTTACTCACGTCCCAAAGGTAGTCAGCTGGGTGCATGGGTATCGCCCCAAAGTACTTTTATAGATGGACGTAAAGAATTGGAGGCTAGACAAATAAAAATAGAGAGCGACTTTAAAGAAAAACCTATTACCCGCCCACCCAATTGGGGAGGTTTTGTGGTGGAGCCACATACTATTGAGTTTTGGCAAGGTCGTCAAAGCAGACTGCACGACAGATTGATTTATATTAAAACAGGTGATAAGTGGATATTGCGTAGATTAGCACCTTAATTAATTGACAGTTGACAGTAGATCCCATGAAAAAAAGAATGCAATTTCGAAGGGCAGGCAATTGACAATTTAGAATTGTTGTGAAATAGGTGTCTCGTCTGACCTTCCCCTCTAGTTTCTAGTCTCTTGTTCCTAGTTTCTTGTTCCTAGTTTCTAATTTCAAAAAGTAACATCCAATCTAAATCCAAAGTTAATAGTATTTGGATGATCTCGATAGGTCAATCGATGTACATACTCCACACGTAGCAGTCCCAATATATTTGTAATGCCTACTACACCTTCAATATAAGGTGTATTTCCCATTGAAACCGTGTTGGTTGGGAAAACAAACAGACCATTCTCCTTGGTTGGTAAATTCCTATTGCTCAAGCTACCATGAAACCCACGAAGGATAAAGAGTTCTCTAAAACCCAATGCATTAAATATGGGTAAACGAGCAAAGAGCAAATTGTCGGCAATATAAGCCAACCTAATGCTATACAGCTCATCGTTGATAAAGTCCATTGAATTTACCAAATAGAAGGATTTGTTGTCTATAATATATCCTCTGTTGGCATCGGGATACAAAAGCATAGGAAATGGAGCTTTTGTCCACACTTTTTGATAATCGACTACTAAATCTAAAAACCCATAATCTTCTAGGCTAAATCGTTTTTGAAAAGAGAGCTCTGTCTTTTGATATAATTGATCTCTACCAAAAACACTATTTTCACCAACTGTGTGCGACAGCATAAAAAGTGGCTCAGTAAGCGAGAATGCTTTACGATTGCGTTTATCTTGTATATATGCCTCGTTGTGAAAATAGCGCAAAGATATTCCAACATTTTTCGACTCCAACTTTGCCATTGGCTCAGGATATCTATTAATATCTACAGCATAGAAAGCCATTTCACAAGCAGATTGGATCTCTGACACGCGAGCCCACAATTGATAAGACAATCCATACAGGGTTTCTTTCTCGTAGTTTAGCTCTGCAAATTTTCGGTAGGTCATTGCACCACGTGTTCGCCTATAAGAGTACATCAGGAAATCATTTGGCAAACGAGGATGATTACCTCCTGGCGAAAAGATATCGTTTTCGTATATCAGTCTAATACTATTGCGCGGAAACTCATCATCGTGATAAGCTTTCTTATCGAACGACCAAGCCAACTCGCCTCGATATTTAAATTTCCTATCTTTGAAACCATAACCTACATATCCTTTGGCAAAGAGATGTGGGTGCAATCGTGCATTTGTAGCCAAAGAAAGCCTGAGGCGAATACCCTCTAGATGGTTATAAGCAGGTATCTCTTGTAGCTGATAAAGGTCAAATTTATTTGTTTTTGGGTTGCCTAAAGGCAAATTATCGTTCATTATAGCGTTAACTGTTTCGTATAGATAATAAGGCAATGGATTTCGTCCCTCATCGCCCATTATGCGCATAGCCCTTAATATATCAATATCATCATCATATTCCCCAGGCACAAGGTGTATCTCCAAGGTATACAAACTATCAGCATCCAGTTGTAGCTCTTGGGTGTGGTATCTCGAAAACATCACTTTTAGATTTTTTTCTCTTATCACCTCTTTGGTAGTGGCTATTGTGAACTTGCCACCGCTATTAGTTAAATCGCCATGCGAAGTACCTTCAAAAAAGAGCGACACATAAGGCATTGGTGTTCCGTTTACCGCATCTAGCACTACACCATTAACAAAAGTTCCTGTTTGAGCAGTTAAGCCCAAACAGGAACTAAGTATTAGTAATAATATGAGTGTTGACTTTTTCATTTATGCTAAATGATTATTGTAATTTTTTATTAAAAATGTGTCACTTAGCTTTTCTCTTATAGTTGCTACAATTCTTTTTTATATCTCCTCCATATAACGTATTGCAGAAGAAAATGTTTCTTTTGCATGCTCGTCATTTTCATTTTTGAGTGCTGCTTTTAAATCGGGTAAATAATGAGTAAACTCAGAGTTGGCAATATACTCTGCAGCCCTTGCTCTTACAATGGCCGATGAATCGAAAACCAATCCCTGTACCAATCTTTTAGCATCCCACGACACATTAGCTTCTAACCAATCAAGCGCCTCTATTTTCTCTTCAGCAGTACCATATAAAAAAGTGCTAAAATACCCCGATTCTTGTTTTAACATATCTATACTGTAAAGTATCTCCTTCTCAAAAAGAGTTGGTCTTACAGCATTTTCACTATACTCAACATACTCTAAATCGAGTGTCCATCTCACCATGCGTGGAATGAGCCAACGCATACCAGGAGTAGCCTCGGGGTGAGCAATAGTACTAAAAACACGTCCTTTACCATAGTAGTTGCCATGGAAAAATGGTTTTGCATTGGTCATGTTTGCTGGAGCACCACCCTCTTCATGCACATCGCTCTCCATTGTTGCAAAAACCGTATAATCAATATCGTCTGATGCATTAATAAATACAGGACCTTCGTAATACATCACAAAACTTGTGTCGCGCGAGGCTATTTCTGGAAATATCTTTTGCCCCTCTTCCGAGAGTGTAAACTTCGCCATTCCATGTCCACGATTGTCATGCTCTATATCTATAGCCTCAGCACCATTAATAGCAATACTTGCATAGCCCGGTGTATTTGAAAAGAAATATGCACCTGCACAGATACCTACAGCACCACCACCATTTTCAACAAAAGAGCGAATACGATCGTGGTTTTCGTGTCCAAGGTTCAAATACTGACGACTACCACCGCCTCCTGGAATAATGATAACATCGATAGACTCTAAAACACCATTAGCAATATCTGATGAAGTGATAATCTTTGCATCCATCCCTTCATCAATTTTAATTGCTTCTACTGTTTCCCATACACAAGTTTGAGAACCACCATGTCCTTCAAAAATGCCCACTGTTACTTTCCCTTCACTATTGTTTAGAGCATCTACGGGATTACTAGTACATGAAAATCCCAAGAAAACAACAGCAAAAACGATCGAAATAAAATGTTTCATAGTTTGTAATTAAATAGATTATCAATTAAATATAATGTTTAAGAAAGGTGAGGGTGCATGCAATACGTCACTACATACCGCACACTCAAAGCCTCACATAATTTTTAAATTCAAAATTTTTAAAGCTTGCGGTATCTCACCCTTTTAGGCTCTACATTACCCATTCTCATCTTCTTATTCTCTTCATATTCGCTATACGATCCTTCGAAAAAGAAAACTTCTGAGTTGCCCTCAAACGCCAAGATGTGTGTACAAATTCTATCTAAGAACCATCTATCATGAGAAATAACCACAGCACAACCTGCAAAACTCTCTAAACCTTCTTCCAATGCACGCAATGTATTCACGTCAATATCGTTGGTAGGCTCATCTAGTAGCAACACGTTGCCTTCGGCTTTCAATGCTATTGCAAGGTGTAAACGATTGCGCTCACCACCCGAAAGCACTCCACACAATTTCTCTTGATCGCTTCCCGAGAAGTTAAATCTACTTAAGTATGCACGTGCATTAATTTCCCGTCCACCAACTCTTACAAAATCAGAGTCTTGCGACACTACTTGATATACAGTTTTATTAGGGTCGATAGAGCTGTGCGATTGGTCAACATAAGCTGTAACAACAGTCTCACCCACCTCAAAGGTTCCTTTGTCGGGAGTTTCCAACCCTTCAATTAACCTAAACAAAGTGGTCTTACCAGCACCATTTGGCCCTATTACACCCACAATACCATTAGGAGGAAGCGTAAAGTTAAGGTCGTCAAAGAGTAGCTTGTCGCCATAAGCTTTCGCTACACCATGCGCCTCTATCACCTTGTTGCCTAAACGAGGACCATTTGGAATAAATATCTCCAATTTTTCCTCCACCTCTTTTTGGTCTTGATTCAAGAGTTGCTCATAAGAGTTCAAACGCGCTTTACCCTTAGCCTGACGTGCTTTGGGAGCCATGCGAATCCAGTCTAACTCTCGCTCTAATGTTTTACGACGTTTGCTAGCAGTTTTCTCTTCCATTGCCATTCGCTTGGTTTTTTGCTCCAACCACGATGTGTAGTTTCCTTCAAATGGAATACCTTCGCCACGATCCAATTCAAGAATCCAACCAGCTACGTGGTCTAAGAAATATCTATCGTGAGTAATACAGATAACTGTTCCTTTATAATGTTGCAAATGTTGCTCCAACCAATCAATCGACTCAGCATCTAAATGGTTGGTAGGCTCATCTAGCAGCAACACATCGGGCTCTTGAAGTAATAGCCTACAAAGTGCAACCCTACGAAGCTCTCCTCCCGATAGTTGACGAATAGATTGGTTTTCAGGTGGGCAGCGTAATGCATCCATGGCTCTTTCTAGTCTATTGTCAATTGTCCAAGCATCCGAAGCATCCAATTTGTCTTGCAATTCGGCTTGTCGAGAAAACAGTTTGTCCATTTTGTCTGAATCTTCGTAATATTCAGGCAAACCAAATTTCATATTGATATCTTCATATTCTTGCAACAGATCCATAATAGGTTGTACACCTTCGCGCACAATATCAATTACAGTTTTTTCTTCGTCCAACTTGGGGTCTTGTTCTAAGTATCCAACCGTAAAAGATTTGTCGGAAACAATTTTGCCATCGTATTCTGTTTCAATACCGGCAATCATTTTCAATAATGTTGATTTACCCGAACCATTCAACCCTATAATGCCAATTTTTGCACCATAAAAGAATGATAGGTAAATGTTTTTTAAAACTTGCTTCTGCGGTGGGAAGGTTTTACTAACCCCAACCATAGAAAAAATAATTTTTTTATCGTCTGACATAGTGATATTTTATTCTGTTTATAATTTCATGAATTGTAAGTGCAAATATAATCAAATTGAATGCATCTGCATCTTCTATCGAGTGTTTATTAGCTCCATCGTGAAGAGATATGGTGTTTTTTCAGTGTTTTTGACACTAAATGTTTTAGAGGAAAGAAAATAAAGTGTACATTTGTTCTTTGAAAAAACTTATACGACGATTTAATATAACAATTTAAATTTTAAAATTATGATTAAAGTAGGTATCAACGGATTTGGACGTATTGGACGTATGGTGTTCCGTGCTAGTCAAACAAACGAAAATATTCAAGTAGTAGGTATTAACGACTTACTTGAAGTTGACTATTTAGCTTATATGCTAAAATACGACACAGTTCACGGCAAGTTCGATGGAACTGTAGAAGTAAAAGATGGTAAATTGGTAGTAAACGGAAACGAAATTCGTGTTTCAGCTGAAAGAAACCCAGCAGACTTGAAATGGGACGAAGTTGGTGCAGACTACATTGTTGAATCTACAGGTTTATTCTTGACAAAAGATAAAGCACAACTACACATTGACGCTGGTGCAAAATATGTAGTAATGTCAGCTCCTTCAAAAGACGACACTCCAATGTTTGTAATGGGTGTAAACAATGATAAGTACGAAAAAGGCACACAAATTGTATCTAACGCATCTTGTACAACAAACTGTTTAGCTCCTTTAGCTAAAGTATTGCACGACAAATTTGGTATTCTTGAAGGTCTTATGACTACAGTTCACGCTATCACATCAACTCAACAAACTGTTGACGGACCGTCAGCAAAAGATTGGAGAGGTGGCCGTGCAGCTTCTGGAAACATTATTCCCTCATCAACAGGTGCTGCTAAAGCAGTAGGTAAAGTTATTCCATCATTGAACGGTAAATTGACAGGTATGTCATTCCGCGTTCCAACTCTTAACGTTTCTGCTGTTGACTTAACAGTACGTTTAGAAAAAGAGACTACTTACGAAGAAATTTGTAAAGTGATGAAAGAAGCTTCTGAAGGCGAGTTAAAAGGAATTTTAGGTTACACAGACGAAGCTGTAGTTTCAAGTGACTTTATTACTGACCCACGCACATCTATCTTTGATGTTGACGCAGGTATCCAGTTGAGCCCAACTTTCGTAAAAGTTGTATCATGGTACGACAATGAGTGGGGTTACTCAAACAAGGTAGTAGATCTTATCTCATATATGGCTAAAGTGAATGGTTAATTAATTAAACCACTCTTTAATTTATATAAGCAAAACGCTCTCGATTTTCGAGAGCGTTTTTTTGCATCTCTATTTTGCAACTTTACTGCAAATAAACACCCCAAGAAAATTATATATCAAAATTTTATACTAACTTTGCGCGCTCAAAAAAAACGGAGCGAATATATTATTTAATTAAAGAAGAAAATGAGAAAATTTATTTTATTGGTAGCAGTTGCTACAACTATATCTTTTGCAGCTTGCACAAGCAGCCAAGAGAAAGAAGGAACAGAAATTGAAAATGCAACTGAAGCTTTAGAGCAAACTGTTGAAGATGCTACTGAAGAGATAGAAGAAGCAGTAGAAGAATTATCAGAAGAGGTTTCTGAAGTTTTAGAACAAGTTACAGAAGACTAATTTTTCAATAAAAGAAAGAATCAAAAACAGTGTTTTATATAGTGTTCTATATATTAAATGTCACATGTTTATAAAAGTCGCATTAACCATGCGACTTTTTTTGTATCTTACAATAAACAAATTAACTTTGTTACTTAGTCTGAATTTAATTCAGAGTAGTATCCCATTTTTAAAAGGAAGAAAATGAAACGCTTTATATTATTTGCTGGATTGCTTGCATTATTATTTGGTGCAGCATGCACACAACATAAAAACTACATCGAAAAAGAGATTGTTTTTGACGAAGGTATGACACCTGAGCAAAAGCTAAAACTCGCTTCTAGCCTTGTACCTACCAAACAGCAGTATGAGTGGCAACAGTTAGAACTAACAGCCTTTATCCACTTTGGGATAAATACTTTTACAGGACGTGAGTGGGGCGATGGAAATGAAGATCCTGCACTATTCAACCCTACCGACTTTAATGCAGAGCAATGGGTAGTGGCACTTAAAGAAGGTGGTTTTAAAATGGTAATACTTACTGCCAAGCATCACGATGGATTCTGTTTATGGCCTTCAAAAACTACTGAGCACTCAGTTGCTAATTCGCCTTGGCGCGATGGTGCTGGCGATGTGGTGAGAGAACTAAAAAATGCAACAGATAAACATGGTATGAAATTTGGAGTGTACCTATCGCCTTGGGACAGAAATGCTCCAAGCTATGGCGACTCGCCAAAATACAACCAACTATTTGTTGATCAATTGAATGAGCTTTTAAGCAACTACGGAGAGGTACACGAAGTGTGGTTTGATGGAGCAAATGCTGAAGGACCAAATGGTAAAAAACAAATTTATGATTGGGAAGCTTTTTATCATGTAATAGATAGCCTACAGCCAAATGCAGTAAAAGCAATTATGGGCGACGATGTTCGCTGGGTTGGAAACGAAAGAGGATTGGGTAGAGAAACCGAATGGAGCGTTACTCCACTGCGTGCCGACATTCATGAAGATGCTGTTGAAGAAAACGAACGTTTAGGAATTTCTGCAACTGCAAAAGATTTGGGAAGTCGCAAATTAATAGAGAAAGCCAAGTCTATCTATTGGTATCCATCAGAGGTAGATGTATCCATTCGTCCGGGATGGTTCTACCATGCAGAGCAAGATGCACAAGTAAAAACTTTAGAACACTTAGTAGACATATACTACCAATCAGTTGGTATGAACTCGGTGCTGCTGCTAAACATACCCCCCGATAGGCGTGGCTTGATTCACGAAGTAGATGCTGCCAGACTAAAAGAATTTGGACAATATATAGAAGAGACCTTCGCCAATAATAAGATAGAAACAAGTCATACGTATTGGAGAGCTAGAAATGGCGACTACAGAGAATATGACATAAAAGAGGGGGAAACCATCAACACCGTACTTCTACAAGAAGATATCAAAAAAGGACAACGAGTAGAAGTGTTTAAAGTAGAAGCATTGATAGATGACAACTGGATAAAACTAGCTGAAGGTACTACCATTGGATACAAACGTCTATTGCGTTTTGATGATGTATCGCCCCAGAAAATTCGCATAACAATAATTGAAACTCGTTTTAGCGCCAATATAAACGAAGTTGGGGCATACTATGCCGAACCATTTAATGAGGAGGGTGCTTTAATAGAGCTTAATCATATAGATGGTGATTGGGCACAAGTGATAGAGGCAAGCCCACTAACCGTAGATATGCAAGGCGAGATTATCGAAGTAAAAGGTTTCACCTATAGTCCTAACGATAAAGCTGAAATGGCATTTAAATACCGCTTCCTTCTAAGCACAGATGGAGAAGAGTGGTTTGAACCCTCTGAAAGGCGCGAGTTTGGAAATATCAAAAACAATCCTGTTCCACAATTTATCCATTTTGATGAGATGCAAACAGCACGCTACTTCAAACTAGAGGTAATGGAAGGAACAGAAGGAGGCACACCAATAATCGACCCTAATGAAATAGGAATACTTACACATTAAACAAAACAAATGAAACGATATATCATATTACTCTTTTTAAGTTGCATCTCTTTTTTGAGCTTTGGGCAAACAATGAACGAGCTATTTAAAAGTATGCCCAGTGAATATTTACCTGCTTTTACAGAGGCAGATAAAACAATGCTGCTAGTTGACTCGTCACTATCAGTAATTCCTTACTCCTTGGGCAAAATTGAGCGGTTGGAATATACCGATACTTTCCTCTCGATAAGAACATCCGAGGTGGGCACTATGCAAATAAAAATATTGCCATTGGTAAACAAAACTCATGTGATAGCTCTTATTAAAACAGTTTGTAGTGGTGTATGCGATAGCAATATCCGTTTTTTTACTACCAATTGGGAGGAAATTGAGAAAGAGAGCTTGCTGCCAGTTATTTCCCCACATCTGTTTTTCGATCAATCAAAAATGGATACACTCGAATTTAAATGGGCGCTGTCAAAAATTGATATCTACCCTCTTCAATTCGAATTTAAGGATGGAGGTAATGATTTGCAAGTTATATTTAATATAACCAATCATCTGTCAACCCAAGACTCTTTAAAATTAGAACCTTACCTTGAGAAAGAGACTATAAATTTAACGTGGAATATGTCCACTTTCGTTTTCTAGATACATTTAGTGCAAATGCACCCGTAGTTCAATGGATAGAATATCGGATTCCGGTTCCGACGATGCGAGTTCGATTCTCGCCGGGTGTACTTTTAATTTTAACAATAGCACATGAAACGAATAACTACTACCCTAGCAAGCATTATTTTTGCTCTTTCTCTCTTAACAGCACAAGAAAGCCAATCAAATATCGATTGGAAGTTTACTCCAACTATTGAATTCGATGGTATGTTTAAATCCAAATTTGAGTATGCTACCGACAATAACAATACGCGCTTTTCTGTACGAAATTCACGTCTTGGTATAAAGGGCGATGTAACCTCCTTTGTGAGCTATAGAGCTATGGCGGAATTAAGCGACGATGGAAAGTTTAATGTGCTAGATTTATATGGAGCAATCAATCCGCTTAATGGATTAACTATTAAAATTGGTCAATCAGGTATTCCTGTACACAACCCCTATACAACTAGTCCAGGAAGTGTGATGTTTGCCAACCGACCGTTTATTGGTAAGTATTTTACATTCGGCACGCGCGACATCGGAGTATCGGCAGCTTATAATTTTAAAATCAATGAGTTTCCTGTAGGTGTAGATGCAGCAATATTTAATGGCAACACCATAAACGATCCCGTTTGGACAGATAGTCCCTCTATCGCTGCAAGATTGCGAGTAGGTAATATGAAAGGCTTTCGCACTACAGCCAAAATCTATAAACTACCAAGAAACGATCTACAAGATTTTATGATTTACGGGGCTGATTTGCGTTACGAAGCTAGCAATTGGAAAGTAGAAACAGAAATAATGCACCGCAAAAATAAAGTAAACGATGATAAACTAACCGGAGCATATCTACAAGGTGCATATTGGTTTCCACTCACAAACGGGAAACTATTTAAAAATATGATACCCACTGCTCGTTGGGATGCTATGGGTAGCAACCAAACTGATGACGATATAGATGTAAATAGATTGACATTGGGGCTAGGATTTAGCTTCACCAATGCTCCTTTCGCCTCATTAATCCGTATCGACTATGAGTTTTATTTTACAGAAAACGACCTCCCCATCCTTAATGTATACGATGAGATGAGCTCAAACAAATTGAGCGTAGAATTACTATTAACATTTTAAATACATATCCTATTATGACTATGAAAAGACGCATTGCACCCAATAGAATATCAGACCTGAAAGATAATGAAGTTTTTGTTTTTGGCAGCAACCTACAAGGTCAACATGCTGGAGGGGCTGCTGTAATAGCTGAACAAAAGTTTGGAGCAGTTTGGGGAGAGGGTGTTGGCTTGCACGGACAAACTTATGCCATACCCACTATGCATGGAGGTATAGAAGAGATAAAACCCTATATCAATGATTTTATAGAATTTGCTAAAGAAACCCCCAACCTTAAGTTTTTGGTTACACGAATTGGTTGTGGAATAGCTGGATTTACAGAAGAAGAAATAGCACCGTTGTTTGCAGAGGGTGCCGATGTTGAAAATATTTACTTGCCTGATACTTTTTGGGATATTATTGAAGGATAATTTTAAGTGAGGAATTAACAGTTAAAGTTTAAAAGTTGGTACGAGTCTAGAAAGACTCGCGCCAGCAATGATTTAAAATATAAAGGCACAGATAAGAAATCCGCGCCAGTAAATTGTAATATTGTAAGACTCTTTATTTCCTTATATCCTCAGCCTTATACAAGTAACGCTTAATCTTATTGGTTGCAGTTTTCTTAAAAGGCTCTACATAATCTATAATATCTTGTAGCTTCGACGATTTGTTGACCTTCGAATTAATATATTCCAGCAAATCAGCCTTCAACTCAGCAATCTTGTCTTCAATCTTTACAGAAGCATCGGAAGTAAGCTCTTTTAATTTTTGCTCCAGCTCTTCCATATTAAAGTGTACCAAGGCAACTAAACTACCTCTGTCCTCAATCACTATAGACTCTTCAACAAATTCAAACTTATTAATTAAAGACTCTATCTCTTCGGGATAAATATTTTCGCCGCTAGGACCAACAATCATACTTTTAAGGCGTCCCTTATGGGTTAACATGCCTTTTTTATCTAAAACACCTAAATCGCCCGTCTTAAACCAACCATCATCAGTCAAGACCTCTTTGGTCATTTCCTCGTTTTTATAATAACCCAACATCACATTATCACCACGAAACCATATCTCCCCTTCACCAGTTTTAGGATCAGAATTATGAATAAAGACTTCAGAATCGATCACTTTTGGACCAATAGCTTGGAGTTTTCCTTTTCCAGGAGCACTACCTGCAGCCAAGGGCGAGGTTTCTGTCAATCCATACCCAATAGCAAATGGAAATTTAGCATCAATGAGGAAACGTTCTACTTGAGCATCTAATTTTGCGCCTCCAATACCAAAAAACTTAAGATGACCTCCAAAGGTTTCATACAGTTTTTTACCTGCCACTCTGTTCAATAATTTTTGAGTTGGCTTAAATTTGTATAAGTTACGTGTAATACCTTTGCTATTTATTTTCTTCAAAATGCTACCTTTATATATCCTCTCGATAATTAAGGGTACAGTAAGCATTACAGTAGGCTTTATTTTTTTAAGAGCAGGCAATAAAACAGAAGCTGAAGGTGGTCTGCGCAAATAACTTATACTTGCACCATTTACTATAGGCAATAAAAACCCGATTGTATTTTCATAAGTATGAGACAATGGTAAAACTGAAAGAAATTTATCAGTGTCTAAAATTTCTTGCACATAATTAGACTGATAGATATTGGTAATAAGGTTTCTTTGCGAAAGCATCACCCCCTTGGGCGTACCTGTTGTACCAGAGGTGTACAGTAAAACCGACATCTCGTCTTCATTGGGCTCATAAGTGTTTGTATGTTTCTTGTTTACATCATAAAGTGGAGATGCCTCTGGACCTTTAAGTAAATCAAAATCGTCAAGCCTTATAACTAATCCAATATCAACATTTTCTACCTTAGCCAATTTAAAATCTAAAGACTTGGAGATAAAAATTGCTTTAGCCCCTGAGTGTTCAATAATATTGCCCAGTTCATAGGCATTAAAGTCGGGCAATACAGGCACAACCACTACTCCCATGCATTGCGTTGCAAAATAAACAATGCCCCAATTAGGCATATTCTGACTGTAAAGAATCACACGGTCGCCTGGCTCAATGCCCAAAGCTTCCATATAAGCCATTACCGCATCAATGCGTTTACCCATCTGGGTGTAGCTTATAAATTCTTCATCTACAAACCCAAGAGCATCGTTGTCTCCATATTTAGAAACAACTTCTGGAATAATATTCTTGAAAAGATATGACTGTGGTGTAAACATATACGTAATTAACCTATAAAAACAATATTGACTTAATAATATACTAACGTTTGAACCCTTACACTTGTTTGCTACTAAGTGTCTAAATCTACAGATTTGTACATAAAGCATAAATTTCAGCATAAATACAGATCAGAAACCTGAAATAGCTGAAATATTATAGTTGCAAAGCGTGCAAATGTCGTTAACGCTTCTATTTTGAGCTGCAAAGCTAACAAAAAGAAATGAGAAAAGAAATATCAAAGTTGAAACAAGCCTACAAACCTTTGCCAATAACTCAACCCATCATAGAAGCAAACCTCTAATTTCGATCTTCTAGGGTACATTCTTTAACTTTACATCTGTGTTTTCCAATGGCTTGTGTAGCTTGTAAGGATTTGTTGTATCTACTTTAACAGGTTCTTTGTCGGAATGTATGATACAGTAAGATGAGTGTGCTCTAGCATCTCTATCACAACCTGGTTCTATACATGTTGAGTTGCCCAAAAGTGCATCAATTAAAGAAGCACATGAGGAAAAAGATAGTATAATGATAGAAAAGAAAACCATTAAAGCAGCTCTCCTCCAGGCATTCAAATTTAAGAACAACACTTTTTTCATACAGAAAAGATTTAATTTACAAACCAGCCTAATTCATTGCAGCAAATTTAATACAAACTGGCATATCTATCGCTATATCTTGATTAGTATTAGTGAGCAAACCTGTTTTATTGTCTATACTATATACCTCAACTACATTATCATCACGCGCTGCAACCAACAAGAATTTTCCATTAGGAGTTATAGCAAAGTTACGTGGATGTTTAGCAGTCAATTGATAGCCAACTTTAGACAATCTACCATCCTTACTATCAATAGAAAAGATAGCTATACCATCCTCTTGCAATCTGTTTGAAGCATATAAGAACTTACCATTGGGCGACACATGAATATCGGCACTACCTTTTGCACCAACACTATCGGCAACTATTATCTGCTTTTGTTCAAGATCTCCATTATTGTAGTCATACACTATCACCTCGCCCGACAACTCGCCCAACAAGTAGAAGTATAATCCATTTGGATGAAAATCGAAATGACGAGGACCATTACCTGCAGGAGTTGAAAAAACAACACTATCGCTTTTCAGCAGCGCTGGTTGCCCTTCAAACACCGAGCTAATAGATTTGAAGCGATATATTTTGTCTGTACCCAAATCGGCAGCAAACAGATATTCACCATTGGGCGAGTAGCGCACACTATGCAAATGAGGCTGCTGTTGACGTTCGGGGTCTTCCCCACTCCCCTCAAATTGATATAAATTGGACAAAGGGCTCAAAGTTCCATCTCTGTTTATATTAAATTGAGAAATGCTGCCACCTCCATAGTTGGCAGTAAACAGATTAGTGCCTCCCTCATCAAGGGTTATATAAGCAGGCGAACTACCATAAGTCAATTGCGAGTCAATCAACATCAATTGTCCACTCTCTCTATCGAAAGAGAAAGCATGGGCATAACTATCATCCTCCCCATTTTCGCCTACCGAATATACAAACTCCCCGTCCATGCTCACAGTTAGATAAGAAGGGTTTGCAACTTCTACCATACTCACAGAGTCTGCCTCTGCTGTTTCTGTATCAAATTTATACACATATATTCCTTTGCTTCCTTCATTGGAAGTGTATGTACCAACCAACATATACATTTCTCCCTCTACATTGGCAAGGGAATCGCGGCTGGCATCATGATCTGCCTCTTCGCTTTTCTTTCCTGTACACGATATAGCTACAAATATAGTTAATAGCATGTACGATAATTTTCTAATCATTTTGTATGCTGTATTTCTGAATTATTCAATTATAAGGTACTAAAGTAACTATTTATTTCTATTTTGGCAACTATAAATTCATTGAACAGAAATTTGTTTATGACTCAATACTTGACGCATCAAGAAGGTATTAGGATCAAAAATCAAATACCCACTTTAGCGAATAGGCACCGGTTTGAGAGAAGCACTATCCCAGATGTGCAAAACCTTACAAATAAATCCTTTTAGCATCAATATAACCTATAGGGAGCCCTCTAGCACATAAACACAATTGTACTGTTTACAGTTGATAAATGAAACATTTAGTTGTGTATGTGCTATAGACTATGTATTTTTGCACTGTTTTAAAAATCAAAAAACTTAAAAACGAAATCATCTATGCTTAAAAAAATACTTTCCATCGCAGGAAAACCTGGATTGTACAAACTTGTTTCAACAAGCAAAACATTAACGTTGGTAGAATCATTAATTGATAAAAAACGTATACCTATTTATCCTCAAGAAAAAATTGTATCTTTAGGTGAAATTGCTATTTACACTATGGAAGATGAAATACCTCTAAAGGATGTGTTTACAAAAATAAAGGAGAACGAAGATGGTGGAAAGATTGCCGACGAGCACAAGAGCAATAACAAAAAACTATTTTCTTTTTTCGAAACAGTATTGCCTACCTATGATAAAGAAAAGGTGTACGCATCTGACATTAAAAAGATAGTAAACTGGTATAATCTTTTGATTGAGAACAATATCGATTTCGAAGTAGAAGAACCAATAGAGGGTTCGGATGCTGACAAAGATGAAGAGAACGCAGAAGAGAGCACAGAAAAATAAAACACAAAACAGAGATAGAGGGTGTAGCTCAAAAGGCTACACCCCACTGCTGTGAGTAACAAAACCATTTATTACATTATAAACCAAATTCTATGTTGAATTGGCGAAATCTTATTACTAGAGGAGTTGCAGGAGTTGTGTATGTATTAATTCTACTTTTTGGAATACTATATCACAAATACGCTTTCATAACTGTTTTTGGTCTTATTTTGGTGCTTGCGCTCAACGAGTTCTATAGATTGATAGAAGACAAAACACCTCATCTAATAAGTAAGCTTTTCAATATAATATCGGGTGCAATAATTTTTATAAGCGCCTATCTGTTTCTTGAAGAGAAAGCAATGCTGGCACTTCCTCTAGCTGCTCTAATCTATTTGTTGTCACTTTTAGTTTCTGCAATTTTAATTAATAGGAGCGATATATTCAACACCATCATCTATTCAGCTTTTGGTCAGTTGTATATCACTCTACCTTTTTGCTTGTTGTTGCTTATATCCTACGAATACGAAATGGCAGATCCCGCCTATTTTTATGCATTTATATTAGCCATATTTGTATTTATTTGGGTAAACGATACTTTTGCCTTCCTATCAGGCGTTACAATGGGTAAACATAAATTGCTTGAACGTATATCCCCCAAAAAAACAGTTGAAGGTTTTGTGGGTGGCATCTTTTTCACAATGTTGGCAGGTGTAGGCTTTTCATTTATATTTACCGAATACACTATCTTTTTCTGGATTGGTTTTGCATTCATTGCATCTATATTCGGCACGCTTGGCGATTTATTCGAATCGCTTATCAAGCGCACTTACAAAGTGAAAGACTCTGGGCAGCTCATACCAGGTCATGGTGGCATACTCGACAGAATAGATAGTCTTCTATTTGTTATTCCTGCAATCTATGTTTATCTGCTAATAGTAAACCACTTCATCTGATTTGGCTTAGTTTAAATAATTGCTTTGTGAAAGGCAATTAAGTGAGCATTTATACCAATTTCTCTCCATATTTTTTAGTAACTTTGCGCAACTAGCAAAAAAAAGGTGTCGGTAGCGTTAACTGACACATAGTTTGCTTTATTGGTGTAATGTAATTACATTATTATTTTACAACACTTAAAAACAACAGTACAGTATGATCGAAGAGACATTTGTGTTAGACAAAAATGAGGTGAGAAATCTCATTCGAGATAGAAAAGTCGTACAACTTCGCAGTTATCTTACAGAGATGTACGATGCCGACATAGCTGAACTAATGGATGACCTAAACGATAAAGTGATGGCTCTTTTGTTGTTCCGCATGCTTCCAAAACTGCAAGCTGTAGAAGTCTTTTCCTATTTAAGTGTCGATAATCAACGTGAAATTATAAACGCTATAGGTGAAGACGACCTTCCCTACCTTGTCGATAATATCTTCTTTGATGATGTTATCGATATGATTGAGGAGATGCCAGCCGAGTTTGTAAACAGAGTTTTGATAAACATTCCTCCCGAAAAAAGAAAACTAGTCAACCAGTTTCTCAACTATCCTGAAGATTCTGCAGGTGGATTGATGACTATTGAGTATGTAAGGCTTACAGAAAACATGACTGTGAAAAATGCACTGGATCATGTAAGGGAAATAGGATTGAAAAAAGAGACAGTTTACACCTGCTATATCACCAACATGCACGAAAAACTAATTGGTATAGTTTCTTTGCGAGCATTGGTTACAGAAGATCCACATAAGAAAATTGTGGATATCATGGAACAGGATGTTATTGTAGTGAGCACACAAGATGACCAAGAGGTTGTAGCAGAAAAATTTAAAAGATACGACCTATTGGCTATACCAGTAGTAGACCACGAAGGGCGCCTCACTGGGATAATTACTGTTGATGACATTATAGATGTGATGGAGCAAGAGGCTACTGAAGACTTTCAGATAATGGCTGCAATGACTCCTTCAGAAGAAGAGTATCTTGCCACCAATGTTTTTGTTTTGGCAAAGAATAGGGTTATTTGGTTGTTGGTGCTACTGATATCGGCAACATTCACCGGGTCTATTATGAAGAATTTCTCCGACACCCTAGAGGCACTCATTCTGCTAGGTATGTTTATTCCTATGTTGATGGACACGGGTGGTAATGCTGGAAGTCAAAGTTCAACATTGATTATTCGTGGCTTGGCAACTGGCGATATCAAACTCACCGATGCCTTCAAGGTGCTAAAGAAAGAGTTCCTCATTAGTATTATTTGCGGTATTATACTATCGGCTGTAAACTTTGCACGAATTATTATTTTCGAACCTCAAGTGCCCATTCTTATTGCGCTCACAGTTTCAGTTACCTTAATCACTACTGTGATGATGGCAAAAGTAATTGGCGGGCTGTTGCCTATTGCTGCTAAGAAATTGAAGCTCGACCCAGCTATTATGGCAGGACCACTTATCACCACAATTGTGGATGCGCTAAGCTTGATAATCTATTTCAATATTGCACAAGCTGTACTCAATATTTAATAGCTATTGATAAGCAGGGCTGCACAGCTGCTACCTGTACTTACAGATATAAAAACAGGCATCTATCTCCTTTATAAAGATAGGTGCCTGTTTATGTTTTTATGTTATAGCACAGATGAGTAGCCCATTACCCCTTTGTAAACAGTTGAAACCATAGATGAGTCAGCCATTACCCCTCTTGCAACTGTCTGAAAGAGCATATCAACTACCCATTACCCCTTTGTAATCGTCTAAAAGCACACATGAGTTACCCATTACCCCTCTTGTAATGGTCTGGAAGGGCAGATTAATCATGCAGCACCCCTTTCGTAAACAGCCGAAACCACAACTGCAACGTGCAGCAATCCCTTCGTAAACAAACAGAAGCAGGGATGCAACATGCAGAACCCATGTAAATCAATGTGTTATGTTATTTGAGTAGGAAAGCTGATTGTTGCTTTGAAGAGTAGGGAGAGGGAAATGGGAAGAGTTGCACCTTTTATTTTATTTCTTAGCACTTAATAAAAGACACTCAATAAAACACTCGCAAATAACCTTGTTTTATAGTGGCTTTGTTAGGTAGGTTTGCTGCTTCAATATGTAAAACACTTTAAAATGAAAGCATCAAGAGACTGAGTTTTATCTTGTTTAGTGGTGCATCTGGTTGATTAGTTTTATACTCTGACTCTGTTTTCAACCACCAATATTCTTAAATGAAAGATTTATCAACTCTTTTGTCTCTTCAAAATCAGTTCTACTTTTGATTGTCAGCTCCAAATCACCAGTTCCAAAATGCCCTATATCGCTAACGTCTCTTGCTTGTGGTGGTAGCTTGTCCAATTCGTCTGAGTTTATTTTTAAATAAATAACAATCTTCTTTCTTTGTGTTTCAATGCAAACAAAGTTTTGCGTTGTTTTATATGCGATATAATATTTTTTCGGCGTTTCTTCTATCGAGCTATCAAGGTCAACAATATATTCTCGTATATCGTTTAACAGTTCTGTTAGATTTACATTCAGCTTTTTGATGTGTTCATCAATGGTATAAGTAGCATTTCTTCTTGTTTCTGCCGCTTTCTTTCCAGCTGCAACCATCACGGGGTTCTTAGCGCCATTGTCAACAGATGTATGTGCTGCCTCTGTTCTCTTATAAACCTCTTCAATATTGATTATTCCGTTTTCATAAATCTTATATTGCCAAAGTTCTATATTTGCACCCATTACCTGCACAGCGTGCAAGTCATATCTTTTAAACTCAGGAGCAATACAAATTACCCTTATATCCGACCAATCTACCTCTATATTTCCACCCAATGCATTATTCACAGCTACTTGAAAATCTCCTTTATGGTCTGTAATCCAATGCAGATAAAACAAACTTTGATTAATTAAGTCTGATGAAGCAACCTTTTTATATTCAATTATTACAGGGTTGTTATCTTCCGAAAGTGCTAATGTATCAATTCTTCCAGAGTGTATATTTCCAGTAGAAAACTCTGAAGCTATAAACTTGCAATTAAAAAAACTTTCAAGGTTTTGCTCAACTAAGTTTTGCAAGTCTTTCTCCAACTTAAAGTCAGTTGGTTTAATTCTGTTTACCTTGTTGTTGATTATTTGAAATATTGCCATTGGGTTCTTCTTTGTTTATATGCTTACGAACATCTTGTTTAAGTGAAAAAACAACATTTGTGTGCATTTATATTTTGCTATAGTAAATGAAATATAAGCAGTTATTCTTTTAAAAATCAAGCTTAGACCATAAATATTTTTAATTAAAGATGATGAATTATTGCAATAGTATTTTCACCCTTGCTTTAATGTTTTCATATGTCAAATTTAAACTCTTTTTCGCAATATCAGTTAGGATAGAAGTATGAGCCATTGCATCACGAATAGGCTTATATACTTTTGCATCACGAATTAAGGAAGCTTCTTTAATTCTATCTTTTGATCTATCAGCGGTTATTGCTAAATCATCCATAGATAGATAAAATAAGTCATCATTATCTTGACGGATATCAAAATTTACATTTCCAAAATTCCGTGCGTTAAGTTCTCTTTTTTTATAGTCTTTGAGTTTACAACTTAATTTAGATATATCAATATCTTTATGCTTAATATATTTTCTCAGTAGATTTTCTGAAACAAAACACTCACCATAAGATGAAAGATTAAACTGAGCATCATCACTCAAAGATTTCACCCACTCATCAACAATACTCCTATTGGATGAAGTTCTCGGAGGGATAAATTCGTCAACTATCGTGTTAAATAATTCTCTTGACTTTCTTTCTTTTCTTGTTATTCTTTTATCATCTGGATCACCATCTTGATTTTCTTTTCTTCTCCATTCATCCCAATCTTTCATTAAATTTTGCACAATTGTATTGAGTTCTTGAAGGAACTCTTTAAATAGAGGATCATCTGAAATTACACCCTCTCTACTACTTGTAAAACGATCTACACTTCCATCTAGATTATCATAGTGTATTTGACCATATAAATAACTTTCAACTAATCTTGTTGATGGAATATGATTTAATAAATTTTTTTCTCGTAGCCTTCCATTAACATAAAGGTCTACTGTAACTTTTTCTGTTGTCTGCCTAATTTTTAGTTCTGATGGCTTTTTAACGGAAGCAATAAATCCAGAGATATTCATAGATGAAGGAACCTTTTTGAATTGTTTAATGTTATCTCTATTTGGAGAAATTTTCTCCTTAAGATACGGGTCATCCATAGAGTTAATCTGCCAAACAAATTGCGTACTTAGAGATAAATCATTTAGCTCATTAATAGTAATTGGATCATCATTCAGGTAAATATTAAAAGACTTATCAATAAGTGAAAACCTAAAAAAGAGAGCTATAAGTTTTCTTAAATACTCTATTTTGTTTCGGATGCCATTGTTAATCTCTTCAAAATAAATTATTGTACCTTTCTTGAAATTTTCAGTATGAGAAGGTAGTAATGAAAGATCAGTATTTTCAAGAGGATATTGCTGAGGGATTAGATCATCTTCAATAGCATTATCCAAATTTCTATTATCAATAACACCTCCAACAAAAGAGGTTTCTAAAGTTTTAGAAATAATGTGAATCCTTTTTGCACAAGACAAAAGAGCTAGCTTGCCAATACCTTTACGACCTATAAATGGTCGTCCCAAATTAGTTGTATCAACACCATCTTTTCTTTTAGAATAACCAATCTTCAAAAACTTATTCTGAAAATCAGCAGAAGTCATTCCATGACCATCATCTTTTATTATTAGATAGTTTTTTTCTCTATCTACATAAATCCACACATTTTTAGCATCCGCATCCCATGAATTAGATATTGCCTCACCCAAAACTGTAATGAAATTTCTATATAAATTTCGCCCTAAATGATTTAATATACTTAATGAAATATTAAAAGTAAATTTAGCCATGATTTAATTCCTTTAAGTGTTGATGAATACTTTTGCCAATCACATAACCTAAGTCAACAGGGACTGCATTCCCAATATGTACAGCAATCTTAGCTATTTTAATATCATCTCCTTTTTTGTGAAAAATATAGTCTTTTGGAAAAGTCTGCAATAATGCACCTTCTCTAATAGTTAAAGCTCTATTTTGAGATGGATGACCAAATCGTCCTGTTCCATAATTGTAGAATTGAGTTGTAATTGTAGGTGATGGTTCATCCCATGACATACGACCATAAACAGATTTATATGTCTGACCTGATGCTTTTTTATGACATTCTAATCTTAGTTCTTCATCCCAATCTAACCATGTTCCATTAGGTTTTGATGACTTGATTCTTTTTAAGTTTATAGGAGATAATTTATAGGTCCTATGCAAAGGATCATCTTTGTTAATTTCTCCAGCTTTCACTGGGGGTAAAAAACTTATTGCATCTTTCGTAGTTTTGTAATTATCAGGATTATGAGTGAAAGGTATTAGTTTTATCTTTCCTAATTTGGATGCTAATAACACTAATCGCCTCCTTTTTTGAGGAAGCCCATAATTAGGCAAAAAAACCTTTTCAAAATAAACATGATAATTATTTTCCACAAGAAAATCACAGTATTCTTTAAATACATTTTGATTAGCTAGATTTGGAACATTTTCCATAGAAACTATTTCTGGATCTATTTCCTCTATAAGTCTTTGGAACTGCTTTATTAAATCCCATTTAGGATCATTTTCCTTATTTTTTCTCTTATTTGAGTGTGATGAAAATGGTTGACAAGGAGCACAACCAACTAAAAGTTTGATATCGGATTTTTCAGTCCAATACTTATCTAGAAGTTCTTTTCCTGTAATTTTCGAAATATCTTGTAAGATGAAATCAGCCTTATTATTCTTTGAATATGTATATTCGCAAGTTTCATCAATATCAATCCCAGCTTTAACTTTAATCCCAGACATTTTTAAACCGTATGATAGCCCACCAATCCCACAAAACAAATCTATCGCAGATATATTAATATTTTCCAAACCCATAATTTTACAAAGTTAGTAATTTATTTATTTTTTTCACTAAAACTCAACTCTTATATAAACATATGCAGATGATATCTAAATGTGTTCTATGGCTCTAAGATGAAACTCTGCTCGTTTATACATATTCAGATATACAAAACCCTACACAACAAATCAAACAATTCTACCCAATCAACTCCCCCACTTTACTCACCACATCATACTTCAAACCATCAAACTCTTTAAAGTGTGCTTTGCCACACTTTATCTTCATCTGTTCATCAGGGTGTAGTTTCGACAGGTCAACACGTGGTGTGCCGGTATCTTTAGTTTCTGCCACGAAGTATATTTTCTTATCATCTTCAAATACTAATGCCCAATCGGGATTGTAATTGCCAATAGGTGTAGGTATTTTGAACCAGTTAGGCAGTTTGAAGTAAAACTGTATTTGCTCACTATTTTCGCAATCTTGTGCAAACCTGCTTTCGACACCCGAATCTAGTGGAACAAACTCTTCATAAATAGTCTTGGAGGAGTCAGAAACTTTAAAAGAGTGATCATTTAAATATACCTCCAACTCTTGGGCTTCAAAAAGCGCCATCTCATATTCCGAACCACCAATTTTCTGATACTTAATACCATCAATCATCAAGTCGTGGAGCACTAGATTGATAGCTTGAGAAGCTAAATCTAAAAAGAGTTGTGGATTGATTAAAATATCGCCCACCCTGCCCGATTTGCTTAAAACCTGCTGAATGGTAGAGCGTGTCAACTCAGTTTTGCTCTGTATGTAACCAAGCACATCAGGAATTTTCCACACATACCTATCATACAATTCCACCCTGTCGCCAGCATACATTGTATCTACACCCTCGTCTGTCATCTCTATCTGCACTTTGGTAGAACGGATAGAGGGTGCTTTAATTTCAGGCAAATCTTTAATTGCTTTTGTAGCAAATAGTATCAACTCATCGGTATTATAATTAACTCGATAAGATGTCTTCTTTTTCAGCTTCTCCCATATTTCCAAAAATCTAGGGTCGGCTTCAAATCCTTTGCGGTATTTGATGTGAGTTCTCTCACGTTTGTTTTTTATTCTGCCTGTAAACGATACGCCACAATCGTCCTCTATCTCTTGTTGCAGTGTCTTTGCAAAATCGTCGTACGATTCATTGGCTATCACCGTTAAGCGATTTATGTTTTGGTCGTAAGTTCGTCTCCCAGTTTTATCTACAGCCAAACGCAAACCACGCCCAATCTCTTGGCGTTTCTTAATGTCCGATTTTGTTTCGTTTAGTGTGCAAATCTGAAACACATTTGGATTGTCCCACCCCTCGCGCAGTGCAGAGTGCGAAAATATAAAACGAAGTGGATTGTCCAAACTTAGCAATTTCTCTTTGTCCTTCATTATCAAATTGAAAGTATCTGCCGAATCTAAACTATTCATAGAGGCTAACGTCTCTCTGGTATCTTTCCATTTCCCTTTTCTATCTTGAGCAAAATATCCATTATGCAAATCATTTACTGGAAATTGATCTAACTCCTTAAAGGATGGTTTCGATATGTACTCTTGATATATCTCCTCAAACCATTGGGCAAACTTACCTTTAACAGGATTTCCATCAGCATCGTATTTTCTGTAATTGGCAACTTTATCAATAAAAAAGAGCGATAGCACTTTAATGCCCAGTTTATTGAGTCGCTTCTCTTTCTTTAGGTGCTCTTCTACAGTTTTGCGAATTTGAAACTTCATCACCTCTTCTGTCAAGCCCCCTTGGCTATCACCTTTGTAAAGCAAACTACCATTTGAAATAGAGATACACTCGTTTATAGCATCAATCTCCTCCACAATATACCCTTCGGCATATATCTCTCTTTCGTTGGATAGCTTGTACAGATCGTCGCCCACCTTTACAGTTACAGTTTTCTTTCTTACGCCATTTTTCTCATTACTGTTGAGCGATACCCGTGCTGTAACCCTCGATTTAGTTGCTGTAATTGACTCAACTGCTACAAATGCATCGTTGTAGGCATTCTCCTCAACAATAGAGTCAACTTCAATCTGTTTCACTAGTCCCAAATCGTAAGCCTTCACAGGGTTTAAGCTATAGGTAAGGTTGTACAAGTTTCGATGTGTAGCAGAATAGCGAAGCGTACACAAAGCATTCAAGTTGTCAATGGCTGCAATACGTTTCTTGGTCTCCATGTTTTGTGGTTCATCTACAATAACAATAGGATTGGTACTTTGAATAAACTCAACAGGGCGTTGCCCATTCAGTTTGTCATTGGGTTTATTGATGATGTTCTCATCTTTGGCAAACGAATCTATATTTATTACCATCACCTCAATATTATTGGTAGTGGCAAAACCCCGCAATGTGGAAACCTTGGAGCTATCATACACCTGAAAGTTAAGAGGCACTTTATCGTATAATGTTTGAAAATGGTCGTGCGTAATCTCTAAGTTCTTCAACACTCCCTCGCGAATAGCGACAGATGGCACAACAATAACAAATTTTTTAAACCCATACAATTTATTCAACTCATAAATGGTTCGAAGATAAACATAAGTTTTGCCAGTTCCTGTCTCCATCTCCACAGAAAAGTTCATACCTTCCAATGCTCTTGTTGTGGCTATATCATTCGCTTTTTGAATGGATCGTAGATTAGCCAATATTTGCTCTTCCGAAAGAATTAAATTGTTGCTTATCCCATTGATAAGATTCAATGTGTTGCTTTCATTGAGATGATACTCTGCAATAGATTCTTCCAAAGGTTGCCCCTCAAACAAATCTGTTATCGATTGTATGGCATCTAACTGAAATTGTAAATTAGGTTCAAAGGTTAGTTTCATGCTTCAGGAAGTTCTTTTGAGTTGGCACTATCTAAATATATGTCGTCAGATGTTTTTTTTAGAGACTTCAAGAAGTCTTTTTTATCTAGTATTTTCTTTTGGTAACATGCTATATTGCTTAGTTTTTCAAATCGCTCTTTCCTATTAAGTCCTTCTCGTATATAAGCAGCATTGGCAGATTCTAAGTTAGATAAAATCACTAACTCGTTAATGCTAGCAATATCTCGCAGATTTTTACCTTCTAAAGTCAACTTGGGATTAGCTTCGCGCCATTGCCTTGCTGTACATCCAAATAAAACCACATTTAAAACATCAGCTTCTTCGGCATAAGCCAACCATTCAGTATCTTTAGTGTAATTAGATTGAGGTAAAACATAATCTTTTACAGCATCCGTTTGAAGAGTATAATTGACTTTACTCAACACTCTTTTAACACTCCATTCTAGATTGTATTGGTTATTTTCAATCTCTTTGAGACGCTGGTATTCTTTGATTAAGTACAATTTAAAAACTGGACTTATAGCAGAACCAAATTCAAAAGCAATGTCTTTATGCGCATATGTTCCTCCGTACTTACCTCGTTTTACTAATAAACCTATCGCATTAGTCGTTGCTATCCAATTACTTGGACTTAAAACAAAACTGTGTAATCCGGCTTGATTTTTAAAGTGGTCGAATTCGACCACTTTAAAAGCTGGATTATTCATTTGCTCCCAAACACCCAAGAACTCGAGGGTTGAACGATTTCTAATCCAATTTTTAATAACATCTGCAGCTCTACCATCTCCATCCTTACCTTTTGCCATATCTGTGAGCGATATATAGTCCTGTTCATCTATCTGCGAAATAGTAATAGGTAAATCTTGTACTTGAATGATTGTGTTTTTTTTTGCCATACTTCTATCATTTTAAGCTAACATCTAGTTAGATATATATATCGTGAATATAATATTAATCAACATAAAATCTTATCTATCTATTCATATCTTTTACATATATAAAGTTGTCAGTTAACCTTGCTAATTTATAATTGTGGCGCACTCGCCATAACTAGAGTTATATAATCTTGCTTCATTTAATGTGGTCGAATTCGACCACATTAAAATTGGGTTATTCAACTGCTCCCAAATGCCTATATCGTTTTAAATTCCACGCCCGCATCCTTCATATGAAGCACCGTGTTGGTTTTCAGTTGGTCGTTGCCTTTAAATAGTTTGTCAAGAGCAATTACTTTGGCTGGTTTTATAGCAATTACACTATCCACAATCGCTTGGGTAGCCTCCTCCAATAGTAGCACCATTTCATTGCCATTGATGCTATGAAAACCATCTTTGTACTCAATAGTGCTATTGAGGTCTTTTCCGCTTTTTAGGAGCAACTCATACACCATGTTTTCTATAGTAGCTGTTTCTGACAGAGGATCAACAAATAGCTTCATCTGCTTTTCCAATGCTTTTGCATCATTACCCACAACTTGTTGCCACTGCTTGAAGTTACTCTTGCCTAACTTCAATACTTTAAAGCCTAAATCTTGCGCCTGTAGTTGTTTTATCTCTGTTTTAAGCGTTGCTATTTCAGCCTTTGTCTCTTCTGTAGGCAGCTGGCTTTGCAGCTTAGTTATTTGAGTTGTTATCTTTTCTACCTTCTCTTCTATCTCTTTCTCTATTTTCTTACCTGCTCGGCGTATACGCTCTTTGGCGATATCGGCAATGGTTTTGTAGCCTGCTTTGTGTGCTTCGCTTTTTACTTCTGTTAGTTCAGATAGCTGCACACAAATATATTTTCTGTTACCACCGTCTTCTTTGTTTAAATCCATTATAGCATGAGCTGTCGAAGATGAGCCTGCAAAGAAATCAAGAACAATGAAATTATCCTCTGTGTTTGTATTTAAAAAATGTTTTATCAAAGTCGTTGGTTTAGGGAAGGAAAATATTTTTTGATTAAATAATTCAACAATTTCCTTATTCCCATCCTCGCTCATACCTATATCTTTCGGAAGAAAGGTAGAAACAGCTTTTTTAGCTTTATCAGATCCATATTTTTTTAAAGCCTTTGCTTTATCTTCACTTTCAAAAACTCGATAAGCTGGAATTGAAATATTTAAAAAATCATAGTCGCCAGGAAATACAATTTTACCTTTATCATAATAAGATTGAAAAGTGTCTTTTGAGACGCCCCATACTCTTTTAGGGTTATGTGGATACTTTTTCTTCGTTTTAGGATCAATCATATCAAACGCAGAATTCGGTCTTTCTTCTTCACTGCGTTGAGTTGTTAAATCAGAAAGTCTCCATCTATCGTTCGGAAAGTCTTGAGATTGATGATAATTTCTTTCAATATCTATCCCTGCGTTGTAATCACCCTTTGTAAAAGCAATCACCCATTCATAATCTTGAGATATCCCAAAGGGTACATCACTCTTAGCTGTTCTTTTTCTCCACGGGAAAGTACCAGCAAAATTCTCTTCTCCATATATTTCATTCATTAACAATCGTAAGTTATGAACCTCATTATCATCAATAGAGACAAAAATCACTCCATCTTGTCGCAGTAGGTTCTTTGCCAAATAGAGTCGCGGCATCATCATATTGAGCCAATTGCTATGATACTGCCCGTTCTCCTTGCTGTTTCTTTTAAACATACCATCTTTGGTCATATAGCCCTCTTCGTCTTTATCACCTACACGCTTTTCATAATCGGCACGGGTTTCAGAAAACTTATCGGGATATACAAAAGAGTCGTTACCCGTGTTGTAAGGAGGGTCGATATATATCATCTTCACTTTACCAAAGTAGCTTTTCTGCAATACTTTTAGCACCTCCAGGTTTTCGCCCTCAATAAAGATATGCTCTGTTTCGTCGAAGTTTACACCCTCATACTTTGCCGGAATCAAACTTTTTGAAGTGGGTGTTTGCAATGCTTTAAACGCATCGCTTTTGCCTGCCCAGTTCAACACATATCGTTCGTTGGTAAAGTTGATATCCTTGCCCAAGGTAGCTTTCAGCTTTTCCCAATCAACCTTCCCCTCAACAAAAACTTCGGGTAGTATCTCTTTCAATTGTTGCAGTTTCACCTCTTGCGGAGTTTGGCTATATCCTTTCATATCTATACGACTCTTTTATTGTTCTCGCAAATATACAAAATTACTATTACAATTGTTTGCATAACTGAAATCAAATTAACACTGTGAACAGAAAGAATTTGAAAATTTACCTAATAGTAAGTTGACAGAAAAACCTCTATAACAAAAAGATAATATTGTAGAAACAGGGTGGTAAAATAATATTTAGATCTACCAATGTATACACTATTAATAAAATAGCATATACAACACTTTAAACAAGGAATATTGTGGCATAATAGAATAATGACAAATGCTTTTATGGTCAATATATATAAACTTACTATATTGCATCAATATTATTTAATACTCAAAAAAACACAATCATGAAAAGGTATTTAACTGTAATTTGTTTTGCAATCTTAATGACATCTTGTGTCGTTAAAGATAATGGTGATTTTGGATTTGCATTATGGTTTAAGGTTGCAGTAGTTGTTTTAATTCTACTCTTTATATATCTAGCAATAAGTGGAAATGAAATAATAGGAAAAAACAAGGGAGTTTTGTCTAAACGTGAAATTGACCTCAAGGTTTCACAAATTATCGACAAATCTCTACAAGATCAATCAAAGGTTACCAAAGAGGTTAACCATGTATCGGAAAGAGATATATTAAATAATTTGGTGGATAACACAAGAAACCCACAGCAGCTAAATAACGATAATTTGGAGAAGATTTTCTTTAGTGTAAAAGGCATTATGTACAGACCAAAAAATGTAATTAAAGAAATATCTGATTATATAAAGGAAGGCGACGAGCTACACTTAGAAAGGGATAGAAGAAACAAGTACGATAAGTATGCTGTAAAGGTTATATATGACTTTATCTGGATTGAGTCTGATTGGATTGGATATGTTGATAGAAGCTATTCTAAAGAAGTTTCCGAACTACTTGATTCTGGAAAAGAATATAGTTGTAAAGTTAGCTCTGTTTTTACAGACTTTGATTATTATGAAACAAATAATGGTAGAGAGGTGGAGTATATTAGATATATAGATATGCATGCCGAAATAGGGAGTATCTCATAAACTGTGTAAGTAATAAATTGAGGGGTTAAAGTCTAGACTTTAACCCCTCAATTTATTTTTTTTAATTATATTACAAAACTTACATACAACAGTTATGAAAAAAGAAGATTTATTAAAGAGCGATTTTCTAAAGCAATTTAAAAGTGGAGAGGAGTTTCAAGACTTTATTTCCGAGTTACAGAAACGTGGCATAGAGAGCATGCTTGAAGGAGAGCTTGATGTTCATTTAGGCTACGAGAAACACACTAAATCAACTTCGCAAAACTCACGTAACGGTCACGGATCAAAAACTATTAAAACAAGCTTTGGTGAAGCTCAAATTAATGTCCCACGTGATCGTGATAGTAGTTTTAATCCAATTATTATTCCCAAACGAAAAAGCATGGCTGAAGGGATTGAAAATGTCATCATCTCTCTTTATGCCAAAGGAATGAGCAATGCTGATATTGAAGAACAAATGCGTGAAATTTATGGTTTTAAAGTCTCACCTAGCGCCATATCAAGAATAACGGATCGCGTATCCGAGGATATCATTGCTTGGCAAAATCGACCTCTTGAACCAGTCTATCTTATTGTTTGGATGGATGGTATCGTTTTTAAGGTTAGAGAAAACTCTAGGATAATCAATAAAACAATATATATAGCTGTTGGATTACGCAAGGATGGCAAGAAAGAGGTTTTAGGTTTATGGCTTGGCAAAAGTGAGAGCGCAGCTTTTTGGATGAGTGTGCTGACAGATATAAGAGCTCGTGGGGTTATGGATATTCTAATTACTGCTACCGATAATTTGAATGGATTTACAGAGACCATTCGAAATGTTTTCCCTGAATCAAGAACTCAAATATGTGTTATACATCAAATCCGCAACTCCTGTCGTTACGTTGTATGGAAAGAAAAAAAAGAGTTTAACAGGGATATGAAGCAAATCTACGCTGCACCAACAAGGCAAGCCGCAGAAGCTGCCTTAAAGGACTTTGCTCAAAAGTGGGAGAGCAAGTATGGTTATGCTGTCAAATCCTGGCAAAACAATTGGGAAGATTTAACCGTTTTCTTTGATTTTCCTGTTGAAATAAGAAAAATCATTTATACAACGAACCTCATTGAAAATCTCAATGGGAAAATCAGAAAATACACTAAAAACAAGCTTTCTTTTCCAACAGATGATGCAGTTATCAAGTCTGTATACTTGGCAGTTAGGGAAGCAACAAAAAAGTGGACCATGCCAATTAGAAATTGGGGAGTAGTATTAAACCAATTTTTGATTATATTTGCAGAAAGGGTTCAACTTTAAAGTCAAACCCTTCAATTATTACTTACACACTTATCGGGATAGTGTCCCGAAATATTTTTTGAGAGATAAGTGTTTTACTCTATCTTCACAAGTATCTTTTCTTTCTTGTGTATATCCATTTAACCTACACATCAAAATGCACTAACCATATAAAAAAGAACCCATCATTTGAAATGAGACGATTAATTTCTTTAATCGGCTCATTATTTTGCGTATATTTGAGCCGAATAGATAAAACAATCGGCTCATGAAGTATATTTGGCAATTGGAACAGTTCCCTAAATTTAAGTATGATGCTACCAAACTTCTTGCTTTGGTGGAAGAGAGTGTGGTTTTATTTATGGTTAATGCGAACCTTCAAGCCTAAGTCTTTCGAATATAAACTATTAACAAAAACTTTCAATCCTATTTAGGAAATTCTCTCATTAACCATTAATAATTACTCCCCATCCTTCTCTCCAAATCTAGCGCCTTATTTAAATCTCCTCCCTCAATTCATAATAAAAGCTAAATACTCAACTTTGATTTGCGTATTAAAATGGAAGTATCTACTTTCGCAGTGTTCTATTATACTAGTACACCTATACAATTAATATAGTAAACAGAAAAACTATGATTGAGATTAAAAACCTATCGTTTAAATACGGCAAGAAGAGAGTGTTGAGCGATATTTCGCTAAAGCTTGAGGCAGGTAAGATATACGGACTGCTGGGCGAGAATGGAGTGGGCAAAACAACGCTATTGAAAATTATTAGCGGTTTGCAAAAGCCCTCAACGGGAAGTTGCACGGTACAAGGAGAGCACCCATTTAATAGAACGCCATCTTTTTTGGGCAATATATACTATCTGCCCGAAGAGTTGGAGTATATTCAAACAGACATTTCTCCCCGTGATTTTGCAAAGCTAAATGGCACTTTCTACCCCAACTTTGATAATGAAAAGTTTGAAGCTATTTTGAGTGAGTTTTCGGTTACACCCAATACAAAACTCAACAAGCTATCGCTGGGCCAAGCCAAGAAAGCTGCCATAGCCTTTGCAATTGCTACTAATGCGGGGTTACTATTGATGGATGAGCCTAGCAATGGACTGGATATTCCATCGAAGACGCTATTTAGAAAAATAATATCGGAATATTGTTTAGAAACAACATGTACTGTAATTTCGACACACCAGGTGCGTGATTTGGAAAACCTTATCGACCCTATTATTATTTTGGACAACCAAGCTGTGCTGCTTAACGCATCGCTTGAACGAATATCGGAAAAACTGCATTTTAGTATGGAAACAATGGCTCGTAAAGATGCGCTGTATGCAGAGCCTACGCTGGGTGGCTTTCTGTGTGTGACAGAGAATAAGGGTTATGGCGAGAGCCGTGTAAACTTGGAGGGACTATTTAACACTACGATGATGCACAAAAACAGAATTTCGGAACTTTTTATACAAGCATAACAACATGGCAAACAATACATTTCAATTGGATAGATTCTCCAACGTGATTGGAAGAACATTTAAACAAAACAAGAAGGTAGGGCTTATCTCCATTTTGGTATTTGTGGGAGTACCGTTACTGTTGTTTCTTTTCAACCTAATGGGATTGAAGCCTACTAGTATAGCTGCTCGTGAAGTATTCTTTAAACTAATAGTAATATACACGTTTATACTATCTCCGTTTATCTATTTCTACGGTGTAAACCATCCCAAGAAGGGTTTGAACGAAGTCATGCTTCCTGCATCGGTGTTGGAGAAATATTTGAACATGATGCTCTTTTGTATGATTATTGTACCGCTATCGGCTATTGTGTTGTACGGAGCAATGGATAGTCTCATTGCCCTTATCTTCCCTAAATACTTTAATGGCTTTACAATAGGAGGATTTATGACAATATTTACCGATTTGGGCGATTTGCTAATGATAAACTTAATTTTGCAGAGTGTTTTTTTCTTTAATGTTCTGTTTAGCAGTAGAAAGATTCTTAAATCGATAGGTGCTTTTATGCTAATAGGTGTTGCAACCACTATACTATCGGCTACTGTAATGATTATTGCAGACAAAGCAGGCACTTTTGAATCACTGGCTAGAACTGATATAACAATATATAAAGGAGATAGAGGATACTTTGATATAAATAAGAGTGATCATTTTTTGTTTATCTACCTTCAATTGGTTAGAATATTCACGACCATAGTTGTACCCATAGGACTTATGATTGGGTCGTATTTCATTTTGAAAAACAAACGCTATTGATATGAAATTTGAAGACCATAAACCAATCTACTTGCAGATATCAGATACTATTTGCGAAAAGATTATAAACAATGAGTACGCCGAAGATGCCCGAATTCCATCGGTTCGCGAGATGGGCGCCTTGCTAGGAGTAAACCCCAACACTATAATGCGTAGCTACGAGTATTTGAAATCGATAGAGGTGATTTACGACAAACGTGGTGTGGGCTTTTTTATTGCTCCCAAAGCAAAAAGGATTGTGAAAAATATCTACAAAGAAGACTTTATTGAGAAGGAGGTTCCTACGCTTATAAAGAAGATGAAGTTGTTGGATATTGAAATAGACGACTTAAAGAAGAGGCTTCAAGATAGTTGGGAAAAAGAATAGTAAACAAAGTAATGAAAAATAGTAAGGGACAAGCGCGGGCTTGTCCCTTACTATTAGGCTTCACTTCACTAATACTGCCATTAATAATTTATAATTGCTTCTCCATCCTCTCCGCCTTATCTAAATCTCCTCCCTGTGCTTCAGGCAGTTTTCTATACAGCCCTGCCAATTCTTTTAGTAGTTCTTGATTATTGGGCGACTGCTTTAGTAGCTTTTCAAGTTCATCTTTGCGGTCTGTCATATCCTTTAACTCATTTACAACATTGCCCTCCCAAAGCTTTGTGCCATTCATATAGGCGGCGCGCGAAATGGCATGGGCACCAACAGGATTGGTTAAGAGTATGAGCGTGATTATTATAAACGACTTAATAGATAAGCCAGGTCTGTTGAAAAATATTGCCAACCCAATGAGTAGTAAAAACAGCCCCAATGTTGCTGCTTTGGTTATAGCCGACATTCGCAGGTAGAAATCGGGGAAACGAATAATTCCGATAGCGGAAATCAGCATTAAAACTGTTCCAACTATGATTAATAATATGCTGAATATTTCTTGTAGGGGCATCATTTATTTCTTTTAGTTAAGTAAAACGCATAAGATATAGAGCCTAAGAAGGAGATGAGTGACAATACCATAGCCACATCAAAAAAGTTAGGCGAATCCCACAAAATAGAGAACACTACTATTATGGCAATTACCATAGTTGTAATGAGGTCGATAGCTGTAACTCGGTCGGGCAACGTGGGACCTTTTATAAAGCGGTATAGCACAAGTATTGCACTTGCTGCCAACACTACAATAACTACCGTAAGAATGATATTAATTAAGCTCATATTGTTTTTATTTTAATCCAAAATACGAATAACTCTTCGCTCGAATCCTTCTTTCAGCTCGTTTGCTAACGCCGAACTGTCTCCATTTTTTATATACATAGCATGTACAAAAAGGTGCGATCTATCTGCCGACACATCAATACTTAGGGTGCCAGGGGTGAGTGTTACCAACGATGAAAAGATAGTAACCTGAAGGTCAGTAGTTGTGTCAAGTGGCACAGCTATAATGCCTGGATGCATATTATCCCCTCGTCTAACAACCTCATATGCCACTGCTAAACTTGCTTTTATAAGTTCCCACAAGAAAAAGAAAAAAAGCTCCACCAAGTATATCACTTGAAAGAAAGCTTTGCGGGCAAAAATAGAAGATGTTAGCCATCCTAGTATTGCAATACCAAAGAACATAGCTACGTACAATCTTAGCGAAAATGTTTCCGCGTAGATCAAGCCTATTATAAGTGTTGCAACAAGGGCAACTGCTGCTAACCATTTCAACAATCGTATCATAGTTCTTTTTTTTATCGGTTTAAAATTAAATTGATATACTGATTACGCTCTACCACTACATCGGCTGCTTTTTCGGTAAACTCGATAAAGCTACCTGGCAAAAAGCTTACTATCAAAATGGCTACGGTGAGCATCCCTATTACCCAAAACATGGGACGGTGAGCTGTGTATGCCTCTTTAATGGTTGTTTGTTTTAAAACAGTTTCAGTAGGAAGGGGTTTCCAAAACACCTGATTCCATATTTTTGTCATCGAAAACAGGGTTATCATACTCACAATTAAGGATACCACAACAATTATCCAATCGCCCGAAACAAAACCTGCTTTTGCCAACATAAATTTACCCCAGAAACCAGTAAGGGGGGGTACACCTGTTAGCGAAAAGGCTGATACAGCAAATATGAAAGCTATAAGCGGAAAGCGAGCAAATATACCTCCCAGTTTATTTAGGTTATAGGTACCAGACATACTGCCAACTAAACCACTGATGAAAAAGAGGTTTGTTTTAACCAACACGTTGTGCAGCACAAAAAAGAGTGCCCCTGCAATAGCAAGCGGTGTGCCAATTGCCAATCCCATGAGCATATATCCAATTTGTGATACAATATGGAACGAGAGAATTTTGCGAAAATCTGTTTGAATAGCTGCGCCAAACACACCCACAACCATGGTAAACCCCGAAAGAACTAGAAATACTGTCCTTAGCATAGTGTCTTCGAGGGGGAAAACGATGGTGAAAAAACGAATGAGCGTATATACACCCACTTTGGTCATCATTGCTATTAGAAATGACGATATCCCAATGGGCGGTGTGTGATAGGATGCGGGCAACCAGAAAAAAAGTGGAAAAATAGCCGCTTTTATTCCGAAGCTTACCAAAAAGAAAACTGCTGCCACCATGGGTAAAGTTTGATTGGCAAATCCATCGAGTGCCAAACCTGCAGCAGCCATATTAACGGTTCCGGTTAAACCATAAATCATGCCAATGCCAGCCAAAAATATGGTTGACGAGAATACATTGATGGCTACATATTTTATAGAGCCTTCGAGCTGAAAACGCTCTCCACCCAAGGTGAGCAATACAAACGAGCTTACCAACATTACCTCAAACCACACATATAGGTTGAATAGGTCGGCAGCCATAAATGCGCCGATAATGCCCAACTGCAAAGTAAAGAAGACCACATTGAATAGATAGCCTACTGTTCGGGTTTTGAACCATCGCGAGGAGTAGAACCATGAAAACAGCGATACAAATGAAGTAAGTGCAATCATCCCAGCCGACAGGTGATCGACAGCCAGCATAATACCATAGCCGTGTAGCCAACCCCCTACATTGAGTACGAGTATGCCATTATCTAAAATTAAACGGAGCAACAGAGCCGACAACACAAAGTGTGCTACAACAGCAATACTGCCTAAAACACGCTGAATATTGGTGTTTCCCCAAAAAAACAAATTTACAATTGCTGCTAACAATGGCAACAGCAATACTGATGATATAATTAATTGGTCATACCCCATGATTAATCTTCTAGTTTGTCGGTTAAATTCAGTTCGTCCATATTAGCTGTACCAGTTTTCATATATACCTGACGGAGCAATACAATGCCAAAAGCCTGTATTCCGAAACCAATAACAATGGCTGTAAGTATAAATGCTTGAGGAATTGGGTCGGCATAATCTGACATCATCACACTATCGCCAGGTTTTATTAGTGCAGGCAGACCACGTGTGAGTCTAGCAATAATAAAAATAAACAGATTGGAAGCATAACCAAGAATCATTATGCCAATAATCATTTTTGTCATTCCTTTGTTTAGCAGCATGTAAAAACCAGCAGCGTATAAAAGTCCAACTATTATAGATAACAATACATCCATCTTATCTTATCAATTTTCGGTTAATACAAACGTAATATTCAATATTACACCTACAACTACCAGATACACACCTATATCAAACAGCATGGGCGTGCCCAACTTGCCAATTAATGGTAGCTCAAAACTACTCCAAACACCTGTAAAAAATGTAAGACTCATAAACAACGATATAAGTGCAGACACAAGTGCTACAAGCAATCCAGTAGCTATTATTTTGCGAGGATTGAGACGGTATCGCTCCAAAGTTGCGTCAACTCCAAACACCACAGAGTGGAGAAAGAGCGCAATAGCAGCCAACAAACCTCCAATAAATCCGCCTCCAGGAAGATTGTGCCCCCTGAAAAGCAAAAGCACCGAGAATATAAAGAATAGTGGCATCAAAAGCCTTACTGTAGTATGTAATATAACTGTTCTCATCTTTAAATCATTTGTCGTTTTTAAATTTCTTCAGACTGCTCACTTTCGAGTTATTTTCTAAGTTGGTTTTTATCTTTATTGCCAATCTTTAGCAACGAGAAAACACCTAACGAAGCCACCATCAACACCGTTATTTCGCCCATAGTGTCTAGACCTCTAAAGTCTACCAATATAACATTCACAATGTTTCGCCCTTTGGCTTGAAGGAAGCTATTCTCAACAAAATACTCTTTCAATAAAGGGTTGATTTCTGTTTGCTGCACCCATAGCAATAGGAACGACATGGTGAATCCGAAAAGCAAAGCAGGCACAAAACGTTTGAAAGCCATAGTTTTAGAGATATCAACAAACAAGGGCAATTTATTAAGAATAAGTATAAAGATTACAACAGAAAGCGTTTCAATCAAAAACTGAGTCATGGCTACATCGGGCGCACCAAAAAACAGAAACATTAGGGCAGTGCTATAGCCTACTAATCCCATAGAGATAATTACGGTAAGTCGCGACTTTGAGTTGAGCAGTATCCACAGGGCTATGAGCATTATAACAACAACCAACACCTCATGTAATAAAAAACCAACGGATGAGTGAAACAAATCGACTATTGCAACATCAAAATTGCCAAAGCCAACAACCAAGAAAATCAGTGCCACAAAAGACATAGCAATGATTACTAAGTAGTTTCTTAAATAACCCGATTGAAAAAAGCGGGTTTGTGCGCTAGAAACCCTCAATAAACCAGGAATGGATTGATTGTAAATTGCTTCAGGACCAATTGAGTTGTTAAGACTGAAGCGATTAGCAAAAGCTCTTATTTTGTGACGAAGGAGATAAACACCCCACCCTACCAATAATGTGAGCAAACTTAACACGAATATAAGCGAAAAGCCATGCCAAAGCATTAGCTCCAATACGCTATCTACCTTCAATGCTACATTGGAGGTGTGATGCAGGAGAGGCTGTGCAAGCTGCTCCGAAAACAAACCTCCCAATAATCCTAAAAATGATGCAACCAGTGGTCCAAACAACATGCCTGGATCAGCTTCACGTGTCTTTATGGGCGTTTGAACCTCTTTCCCAAAAAATATTTTATATCCTATCTCAATCGACAGTGCTGCAAATAACACACTGGCTACAAAAGTGGCTGCAAGTGTAAAATAAGCCCATACAGGGCTTTCATGTGTTGCAGTGTATAGCAACTCTTTGGCAACAAAGCCAAAAAATGGCAACACTCCTGCCATCGACATACTTGCCAATGCTGATGCTACAAATGTATAGGGCATTTTTTTGCGCAATCCTGACAGCTCATTCACATCGCGCGTGCCAGTTTGATGGTCAATATTACCCACCACCATAAATAGTGTACCTTTATATAGAGCGTGAGCCAACACAAAAATCATAGCTGCCTGCACGGCCACAGTAGTGCCAATACCAAGAAGCATTACCATAATTCCGAGGGCACTCACAGTAGTGTATGCCAATATCTTCTTTAAATCGGTATGCATAATGGCTTTAGTAGCACCAAAAACCATGGTAAAACCACCAACTAGGGGAAGCAAAACATGCCATAAAGGTAGGCCACTAAAAATTGGTGATAGACGAGCAAGTAAAAAGATACCAGCTTTTACCATTGTGGTAGAGTGCAAGTATGCACTTACTGGTGCGGGCGCTTCCATGGCATTGGGTAGCCAAAAGTGAAACGGAAATTGTGCCGATTTGGTGAAAGCACCAATGGCTAACAATATAAGTATGATATTGACTTTGGGGCTTTGCAAGACAAGATTGGGGTTGCTCATCAACTCATCGAAGCGAAATGTGCCTGCCTCATGCCCAATCAGTATAATGCCCGCCAGCATAAACAAACCACCCATTACGGTTATCAGCATTGCCTGTAGTGCCGAATCGCGCGACTTCTCTTTATCGTGGTAATAACCAATGAGCAGGTATGAGCTTAAACTTGTGAGTTCCCAAAAAACGAACATCATCAATAGCGAACCCGACATAACTAACCCAACCATTGCACCCATAAAAAGGGATAGAAAAACAAAAAACCGTGGTCGGTTTTTGTCGTCTGCCAGATAAGAATGAGCATAAATATGAATGAAAACACCAAAGCCTGTAATCAGCATTAAGAAGAATACACTGAGTCCATCAAGCCTGAAAATCAAATCTAATCCAAAGCTTTCAACCCATGTTATGGTATCCTGAAAAACTGCCCCGTCGACTATGCTCCACATCTTTATAGAAGCCCAGCTAAACAATAATAACGGAATTGCCGTTATCACCAATCCAGCATTCTTTGGGAATAACCTAAACAAAAGTGGTGAAAGCAAAGCTCCCGAAAAGCTAATAAGCACAATAATTAAAAATTCCATAAACCAGTTATTGTGTTTGTATATTTATTAAATAATAGTTGCAAATCTAGTAAAAAAAAACGAGAGCTTTTGCAAATATGTGCAATTTATATCAGAAATTCAGATTGCATGTAATTAATTATATGTCACTTTCATAAAAGATATTTGGTGCTAGTGCTAATGGCAACAAAAAAAACGCCAACATAATTACGAGTTATGTCAGCGTTTATTTTATCTATTATATTATTAAGTGAGAAAACCTTACATTATCCCTTTCTCGCGCAATTTTTGTTGCCATTTCCATGCAGAAGCCATTGTATCTTCAATTGTTTCTTCAGCTTTCCAGCCCAACACATTGTTGGCTCTATCTGGGTTAGCCCAAATCTGTTCGATATCGCCTTCACGTCTGCCAACAATCTTATAGTTGAGCTCTTCTCCAGTTACTTTTTCAAACACTTTTATTAATTCCAATACCGAAACCCCAACACCAGTACCTAGATTAAATATCTCTACCTTCTCCTTCGATTTATTTTTAAGCATTCGCTCCACTGCTATCACGTGAGCTTTTGCCAAGTCAACCACATTGATAAAGTCGCGTATACACGATCCATCAGGAGTGTTGTAATCGTCGCCAAACACACTTAACTGCTTGCGCACCTTCATGCCTGTTTGAGTGATATAAGGCACCAAATTTTGAGGCACTCCCATGGGCAGCTCCCCTATCTCGGCTGTTGGATGCGATCCAATAGGATTGAAATAGCGTAGAATAATACTTTTGATGGGTACACCAGAGTGTACATAATCTTGAATAATCTCTTCGTTTATCTGCTTTGTGTTTCCATAAGGAGATGTGGCAGGTTTGATGGGTGCATTCTCGTCTATTGGATTTTCGTCGGGTTCGCCATAAACAGTGCATGATGATGAGAAAACAATACCCGAAACATCAAATTGTGGCATTAGTTCCAATAAGTTGATAAGCGAAACTAAGTTGTTTTTATAATATAGCAAAGGTTTTTGCACCGATTCGCCAACTGCTTTGCTAGCAGCAAAATGAATGATACCATCGATGTGGCGATGCTTTTTGAATAGATTGGTCAATGCTTCCAAGTCGTTGCAATCTGCGTGTTCAAATTTAGGTCTGATACCGGTTATTTTTGTGATTCCTTCCAATACATCAGCATTAGAGTTTGATAAGTTATCAATAATCACAACTTCATATCCAGCATTTTGCAATTCTACTACTGTGTGCGAACCAATGTAACCAGTTCCACCAGTAACAAGTATTTTTTTCTTTGTCATCCCTATTATATTTTTAATGATTTAAATTCGATATAACTACAAATATACATCTTATATCGATATTATTTGAGTATAAAAACAGAATTTAAACTAAAAAGCCTCTTTAAAAAGACAATAAAGAGTGAAGCAAAATAAGCTATTTATCAAACCATAAAATCACTAAGTCAACTTTAAAACCGATTACACACAACAAAAAACAAATAATATAGCCTCAACAACATATTATAGCATACAAAGAGTCACTTTTGTGGAGGCTATGCTGATGCATTAAGAAATTATTTTTATATTTGTGTATATTTAAGTGACATGAATTACAAGTTAAAAGTTTTCTACAAGAAAGAAGAGCTGCCTCATTTAGATGATGCGAGCTTCTTTCATAGTGCTCGCACTTTCGATTTGTATGAGGGTGTGCCCTACTATACTCCATTGATGGTAGTTTGTTTTGAGAACAACGAGCCTGTAGCTTCGCTATTTGCTCACATTATGCGCATAAACAGACTACTCAATACAGCTATTTTCAAGAGATGCTATGTGAGTCACAAACCAGCTTATTACAAAGAGAATTTACCCAAAAGTATTATATTTCAACACTTACTTGGTACTTTAACAAAAGAGATGAAACATCGTGTGTTTTATACAGAGTTTCGTCATTTGGGAGATCCAATATTTGGGTACAAAGCTTTTAGAGACAACTGTTATTTCTCCATTAAGTGGATTAATATAAAAAACTCGTTGCAGAAAAAACGAAATATATGGAATCAACTCTCTAGAACTAGAAGAAATCAGGTAAACAAGGCAAAACGTAAAGGTGTTTATATTGAAGAGCTAAATACAGTGGAAGAACTCGCTACTATTTACGATTCGATAGATAAAAACTTACACTGGAAATTTTCGCATCGCTTCCCGCCCTATACTTATATAAGTAATTTTTTTCACTCATTTATTGAACAAGGCAAAGGAAAGTTTTTTATAACCAATTATCAAGATAAAGTAATTGGTGGCATTATTATTGGACTGCACAACAACAAAAATGCCTACAGCCTCTACTATTGGGGCAAAACTCAAACATACAAAAATCTGTACCCCAATATATATACCATTTGGTATGCTATGACTTATGCTGAAGAAAATGGATATAAATATTTTGATTTTATGGATTGCGGATACCTCCACGAAAAGGCTGGGAAGCCTCGTTTTATACTTCAGTTTGGTGGTAAACAACACGCTACACGTAGGTGGTATAAATTTAACTGGAACTGGATAAATTGGCTTGCTTCTAAGTTTTACGAATAATGCCAACATTGCACAACATGCTAATAGTAAGCAGCTTACACCTTATGCCAAAAAGACAACAAATAGCTATCAAAAAAAACGTTTAGCTACATATAACACCTAAATCATTTAATTTTGATATTTCAATGAGGAAAAGTTATCACTTTTGCTCTAAAAATGCCCTTTTTTAGTGGCAAGTGTAAAAACAGAGTGTTAAAATAGCTAATAAAAGTTAAACTTAGCACTTTTATGGGCTATATGTTTGCACAATTCAAACTCTAGCTATATATTTGCATTGTGTTTTTCATGGTATTAGATTTAAGGTTAACAATGGAAATTGGTTGTCGTGAGACAGCCAATTTTTTTTATACCTATATCATAAAAAAACAAACTCATTAGATTATTCTATATTTCTCCAAAGCAACAAATTCCCCAATTACACTATTGACAATAAAATAGCTGTATTTACTCAAAAAGCTACATTTAATAGCCTATAAAAGTAAAAACGACACCTAACAATAAAAAATAAAGTTAAATTTCATGCAATTGTACTTGATACACTTGCACAATTCAAAACAGACCTATATATTTGCACTGTGTTTTTCATGGTATTAGATTTAAGGTTAACAATGGAGATTGGTTGTCGTGAGACAACCAATCTTTTTTTATACCTATACCATAAAAAACGGTCTCTTACTATTATATATATATATAGGAAAACTGATCACATGAATTTTTATGTGTTCTGATAGTTTATTATTAAACATAGTGATAACAGGTAGCTTCTACGATGCGCTAATAATATACTACTGTTCACTGTTGGTTTAGTTATTTGTCTCAAACATGTCAATAAATTTCAGAACAAGACACAAACTCTTCCTTCTTAATTTAAACCTATTTGTATTTCTCCCACAACGCCGAGTGAATAGTCTCTTTCGTCTGATCCATCAATATTGCGATATCCTCTTTTTGCAAACCCTTGGTAGGAATGGGTTGATGGATAGTCAACTCCAATTTGCTAGGATGCAACGTGTATGTGTTCCTCTTCATCACATCATAAGGACCGTTAAGAGTAACAGGCACAATAGGCAACCCCATATCTAAAGCTATTCTATAAGCGCCTCGCCTAAAAGCACCAAGCTTGCCATCTTTAGTGCGAGCTCCTTCGGGAAATATAATTAAAGAAACCCCACCTTCCAATATCTTTTTTGCCTCTACCATAGTATTGATGCGCGAAGTGATGCTACTATTGTCAACAAAAATATGTCCTGCAATATCTGAAGCTTTGCCAACAAAAGGCAATTTCCGAAGGGGGGCTTTTTGTATCCATTTAATATTGTGATTTAAAAACCCATAAGTAAGAAAAACATCAAATGCTCCTTGATGATTGGCAACAAACACATAAGAGGTGTTTTTATCTAAATGTTGATGTCCACTAGATTTTACCCTGCAAATAGAGAGCCAACACACCATTCTCGACCACCATTTTGGAGGATAGTATCCCCAATACTTATTGCCAAAAATTGAAGAAAACAGTATTACTATGATTGCTGTAATAAAAGTAAGCACAATGAAAACTGGGGCAAGAATAACCCATTGATATAAAAAAATGAGAATTCGCTTCATAGTACACAAACATTGATATTAACTAAGGCTGAGCATTACATGCAAATTTAATTATTTAAAAGAATAAATGTCCAAATGCAGAGCAAAATTTCATGAAAAAATTTATTATTCGCCTTATTCATAATTTTTCCGATGAATTATTTCTTTATGTGTTGAATTTTGTGTTTATTTGTGTTACGAATATAAACTCACAATAATAAAACAGATACATGAAAGAATTTGCCAAAAACATCGGAGTGCTGGTTATGATTATCGGCGTACTTATATTAGCAATTCCATTTTTAACTCAAGATGGAGTAACAGACAACACAACATTGGCTATAGGCTTGTTGGTAGTTATTGAAGGTTTCTTGGGTCATATTTTTGTAAACAACTTAAAAGATTCAAAAACTGGAAACATCGTTTGGTTAATTGCTCTTTTAGTAGTTCCTTTCTTTATTTTCTTATTTGCTAAAAAAGCAGCTTATGGCGAAGAGCTAAAAGAGCTAAAGAGCTAAAAAACAAGGAAAACAAGAAAATAATAAAGCTTCGATTGAATCAATCGAAGCTTTATTATTTTAGCGTTATCTCTAATCACCAATTATTTGTGCAAACGCATATAGTCTATTGCTTTTTGCAAATCTTCGGGAGTATCTATACCAATTGTTTCAAAAGTAGTAATCCCCACCTTTATCTTATATCCGTTTTCTATCCACCGGAGCTGCTCAAGCGATTCGGCTTGCTCAAGCACACCAGGCAACAGTTGTGTTATCTGCTTCAATACATCTGTACGATATCCGTAAATACCAATATGTTTATAAAAGGTGTGCAAACTTGCCCAATTGGGTTCCTGCGCATCACGTAGAAAAGGAATAATAGACCTGCTAAAGTAGATAGCTTCAAGCTTTTCGGATATAACCACCTTAGGAGTAGATGGATTTTTCAATACATTGTGCTCAGTGTTTTTGTCAAATGGCTTTACCAAAGTTGCAATTTCTACTGAGCTATCCGTAAAACATGCTTTAAGTATATCAATCTGCTCTGGATTTATAAATGGCTCATCGCCCTGTATGTTTAGCACCACATCAAATGGTTGTCCAATTTTCTTGTATGCCTCGTTGCATCTATCTGTGCCACTTCTATGGTCAACAGAAGTCATTACCGTTTTTCCACCAAAGCTCTCCACTGCCACCATTATGCGCTCATCATCAGTAGCAACATACACATCGTTGATCGATTTTTTTACCTGTTCGTATACCCTCTGTATCATTGGTTTGCCATCCATATCTACTAGTGGCTTACCAGGAAACCTGCTTGACTCGTAGCGAGCAGGAATTATAGCTATAAACTTCATCTTGTATATTTTTCTTATATTTCTAATCATCCCATCCGCAAGAGAGTAAATGGGAATGTTGCTTCAATTACACCTTTATTACATAAAGCTGAAAACTCCCATACCTTCGCACAACCACTTCATCGCCTTTATCGATAAACCCTTTGTCGGCAACAGCATCGTAATACTCTCCATCGATAATTACCTTCCCCGATGGACGCAAAACGGTTGCAGCAAATCCTGTTTTGCCTACCAAAGCATCGGGCTCCATGGGAACGGAGTAATAACCCTCTTGATCTGCCTGTAAAGCTACTTTTCTAAAGACCCCTTTTTTGCCAATTCTGCTAGACATATATATAATAAGCCCAACTCCGAATCCAAGTCCTGCAATCAATGTCAACACAGCCTGATTGAACTGATAAGGAGGAATGCCTTTGAAGTCGAAATGGATATTGCCGATAAGCGCTAAAAAAAGCCCTGCAACAACAAAAAATATGCCACTTATACCTGTAATGCCAAAACCAGGAACAACAAATATTTCAAAGACAATTAGTATTAGTCCCACAACAAAGATCAACACCTCCCAACTTTGCGCATATCCTTGCAGATAGAGGGGTGTAAAATAGAGAATAGACGCTGTGATAGCTATTGCAGTGGGGAGCCCCAGTCCGGGTGTTTTTATTTCAAAATAGATACCCCCAACAATAATCATTATCAAAAATGCTTGCACAACACCATTGGTAAGAAAGCCTTTTATCTCGTCATAAAACGTAGCATTGTATGTCTCTATCGTATAATCGGTTAGCTGTAAATATCTATATGCTATTTCATCTATATTTTCTGCTATACCATCGCAGTAATCTAATTCGAGAGCCTGATTGGCAGTTAGGGTGAGCACTTGTGTAGAATCGACCAATCCAGCTACTACTATACGCTGATCTACCATAGCCTCAGCTATTTTGGGATCGCGTTTCCAAACCAATGTTGTATCATTGCCAACAATAAGCGTGTCTCTACCTTGCGCTTCTGCCGTAGCTCGCATAATGCCTCGCATATACGATTGATACTTATCGGGAGCTTGCTCTCCCTCGCCCGACACTACTGTAGCAGCGCCCATGCTGCCACTTGAGCGCATAAATATACTATCGCAAGCTATCGAAATAAGTGCTCCGGCTGATGCAGCATTGTTGTCGATAAATGCCAATACGGGTATGGGCGAATTAAGCACAGCTGTGCGCATAGAGTCAGCCTCCAATACTCCCCCTCCGTAAGTATTAATATGCAGCAACACATAATCGGCCTCTTTCTCTTTTGCCTGGTGCAATCCATTTTGAAGATAGACCCACGTAGTGCTACCAATATTCTTTTTGATGTTTATCTTATAAATCAACGGTTTGCTGTTCTGCGCATAGATAATGACAGAAAAAAATAACACACACAACGTTGAGAAAAATCTTGTTGTTTTCATTTCGATTTAGTTTTTAAGTCTTGATAAAAACCGCTATTCTATTATCTCCTAAAAGAGATAATAGACAACTGTTTCTTACCAATACTATATTATAACAAAGATAACTGATTTTTAAATGAAAAAGCTTATTAGACCGAAATTAAAATAACTGATGTATATTTGTGCTACAAACAACAATCGATATGCATAAAGTATTAATTGGAATAGGCACAAATAGTGACGCTAACTCAAACATGAAGCTAGCTATCAACTATCTACTCTCCTATTTTCCCAATATCAAATTTACCAATTGGATAGAGACCCAACCTTTTGGAGTAGGTTTTACAGCACCATTTTTAAATGCACTTGCCTACTTAAAGACAGATATGGACAGAGAGCAATTGCAACAGTTGCTAAAAACTATTGAGAGAGATATGGGTCGCCTGCCCTCTCATAAAAAAGAGGGGAAGGTAATCATCGACATCGACTTAATTAAATATGATGGCGATATATTGAAACCCGACGATTTTAGACACGACTATATGCAACAATTGCTTGAAGAAATTAAGGAGATTATGTAGGATTGATTGCAGCGTCAAAATAATAGAAAATGCCATAAACTGCAAACTCTAAAAGCTATATGCTAATTAATTCTAGTAATCTGCTTCACCCCCCTCACCTCTTTCAATTTCTTAATCAACGCCTCCAATTTCGATGTATTGGCAAGCGACACACTCAATGTGCCTTGAAAGAGCCCATCATCAGAATCAATATTAACTGAGCGCAGCAGCACCCCATCCTCTTTCGATATAATCGACATCAAGTTGGCAACAATATTCATTTGGTCGTTGCCTATCACTCGCAACATAGTAGTGTAGCTCGACGATGTAGAGCTTTGCCCTGTCCATCGCGCCTTCAACACCCTGTATCCATATCGAGTAAAAAGGTCGTTGGCATTGGGGCAATTCATTCTATGAATTTTAATGCCTTGCGATGAGATAAACCCAAATATCTTATCGCCAAATATAGGGTTGCAACATTTTGCCAATTGATAGTCTATACCCCTCAAATTCTGATCAATTACCAACTCATCTATCGAATGCCTATCTTCGGTATCCGACTTCAACTTAAATTCATCGGCACTTCTCTCAGTAAAAGACTCATGCACCTCTGTCTCTTTTTTATCAAAAGCTACATATTTGTCGATTATACTATTTACATCCAATTTCTCCTCAGCAATATCGCAATAAAAGTCGGTAACAGACTTATAACGCATTTTTCTAATCAATTGAGAAAGAGTAGATTCATTATAATCAATCTTCCTGTTTTTCATGCGCCGCAATAGCATTTCCTTAGCAAAATCGACCTGTTTGCTTGCCTCCTCTTTCAACTCCTGCCTTATCTTGTTGCGCGCTCTTGATGTAACAACAAAGTTCAACCAATCTTGCTTGGGCGACTGATTGGCAGAGGTGTTTATCTCTACCTGCTCGCCACTTTTAAGCTTATATTTGATAGATACATTTTTACCGTTCACCCTGCCCGACACACAAGTAGCACCAACCTTGGTGTGTATAGAGTAAGCAAAATCTAATACCGTTGCCCCTTTAGGAAGCTTTTTTAAATCGCCTTTGGGAGTGAAAACAAAAATCTCGTCGTCATACAGATTGAGCTTAAAGTCTTCCAACTTGTTCTCCTTGTCTGTATCTCTATTCTCCAACGATTCGCGCAGTGTGGTCAGCCACTCTTCAAAAGACGACTCGGCTTTCAATCCCTTATACTTCCAGTGAGCAGCCAAACCACGCTCTGCCACTTCATTCATTCGTCGTGTTCGTATTTGCACTTCCACCCATTTCGTATTGGGTCCCATTACTGTAATGTGGAGCGACTCATAGCCATTTGATTTAGGAATCGACAACCAATCCTTTAGCCTTTTGGGGTTGGGCTGATACATATCTGTAATGATGGAATACACTTGCCAACACTCTGCCTTCTCTTTATCTATATCGGAATCGAGCACAACGCGAATAGCAAAAAGATCATATATATCCTCAAAATCAGCTTCTTGTTTCTTCAACTTATTTAGAATGGAGAAGATAGATTTTGTGCGCCCTTTTATCTCAAACTTCAAGCCTGTTCCTTCCAGTTTTTCCTTAATTGGAGCAATAAACTCATCTATATATTTATCGCGCGACCGCTTTGTTTCGTTTAATTTTCTAGCTACATAATCATAAGCTTCGCGATCGGTATATTTAAGAGATAAATCTTCCAACTCCGACTTTATATTGTACAAACCCATCCGATGCGCTAGTGGGGCATATATAAAAAGTGTTTCTACACCAAAGTCAAAACGCTCTGCCTCGTCCATATCCTTCGCCTCGCGCATCTGCTGCAGGCGCATAGCCAGCACTATAAAAATAACCCTCACATCTTGAATAAAAGAGAGAATCAACTTTACATAGTTGTCCGACTTATCATCCGATTTTTTTGCCTCCAACTGACGAACTTTCTGAAGACCCGAAAGAATAACCTTAATTTCATTTCCAAAGCACCTCTCCACCTCATCCAATGAGGTATAACCCGAATCATAAGCATCAAACAGTAGAATAGAGCAAACAGTGGTTTGCTTCAGTCGCAACTCCTCTACTGCAATAACAGCAGTGTTAAGAGAAAACAGTAGCTCGTTAAGCGAATCCTCTCTTGTAAATATATTATCGCCCTGCCTTATAATTTCTGTCAGCTTGGTCACCTCATCCAACGACATAGTTTGGCGCAAAAAGAAATATACCTTTTTGTATAAAGTAAAAAATGAGGCTCTATCTATTGTATTTAAATTTTGCATTGTTCTATCCAACTCTTTACATGTGAACCTAAATTTATCTTCTCTGGTTTGTAAAATTACTAATTTATATAACTTATCGCTGTTAAAATATCGAAAGTATCGCATTAGTGTGATATTAAAAACCTCTTTTATTACTTTTCACAGATGCTAAACAGTGTAATAATGCTTATATTTGCGTATCAAATGCGTTTATTTTTAGAGATTACAATATGAAACCTCCATGATTTTCAAACACCCATGAGCATGAAAATGTATTGATTTTACCTGATATATCAGGTTTTCTTTTAATTTTGTAATGTCTGCTTATTAGACATTTACCTAAACAAAAGAAAGGAGCCAATATGTCAAC
>RRZU010158033.1_pt1 | contig 55318 bp, 47 predicted proteins | sample 2165561 | NCBI WGS metagenome assembly RRZU01 (sample SAMN10456909, study PRJNA506462) | wastewater metagenome | isolation source: wastewater sludge | place: USA: Moscow, Idaho
AAAACTGCCACAAGGTTATGACAGCTTTATCGGGGCGGACGGCTTGCAGTTGTCAGGCGGTCAAAGACAACGTCTGTCTATCGCAAGGGCATTACTAAAAGACGCACCGATTTTAATCCTTGATGAAGCCACATCAGCACTTGATAACGAGTCCGAACACTATATCCAAAAAGCCCTAGAAACCGTCATGCAAGGACGTACCACACTGGTGATCGCTCACCGTCTATCTACCATTCAAAACGCCGATCGCATTGTGGTGCTAGACGCAGGACATATCGTAGAGATGGGTAGTCATGATGAATTATTAGCCAAAAATGGCATATATAAAACCATGTACGAACGCACCTTTGAAGACGATGATGGGGGGCAATCATGACCACGCCTGAACAGCTCATCACCAAAGCATGGCAAAATAATTCCCCTGCCCTAAAAGCCCTTGCTCCTTTATCCGCCATTTATGGGGCAGTTAGTGGTATGCGAAAGCTGATGTATCAGCGGGGCGTGCTTACCAGTTATAAAGCGTCCGTACCTGTGCTGGTGATTGGTAACATCACGGTAGGCGGTAGCGGTAAAACGCCCTTAATCATTGCGTTGGTAAAGTATTTACAAAGCCGTGGCGTGGCAGTTGGGGTGATTAGTCGGGGTTATGGGCGGGCGGAAAGTACCCCTGCCTTGGTTATGCCAAGTAGCACGCCCAAAGAAGTTGGGGACGAGCCGTGTTTGATTGTCCAAAGCACGGGCGTGGCTATGGCGGTCGGGGCAAATCGGGGGCAAGCCATTGATTTACTTTTAAATACTTACCCTGATATTTCGTTTATCATCAGTGATGACGGCTTGCAGCATTATGCCCTACATAGGGACGCTGAATGGATAGTGGTGGATAAGGGGCGCGGCTTTGGTAATGGCAAGCTGTTACCGCAGGGGTTTTTGCGTGAGCCTGTTAGCAGGTTAGAAAAGTCAGTGGTGATTTATCATGATCCCAGTTTGGCTACTGGGGGGCAAATCGCTGATGACCGCACCATGTACCTTGCCCCTGATAAATTTATGCCACTTTTGACTGATAATAAAGACCAAGCCCCCGCACCCCCACAAAGCGTCTATGCCCTAAGTGGTATCGGCTATCCCAAGCGGTTTTTTGATACGGTGCAGGGATTGGGCTTTCATGTGATAACAAAGCCATTTAACGATCATCATGCCTTTAGCCTTGATGACTTAATGCCGTTAACCGATTATCCAATCATTACCACCGCCAAAGACGCTGTTAAATTGCGACAGCTTGCCACGGCTTGTCAGCATGATGTGTTTGGGCGTATTTGGGTATTGCCTGTAGAAGCTCGGCTTTCGCAAGGCGTTTATGATACAATGGACGAGCTTTTGACCAGACTAAAAATTTATTAGGAAAAACCCATGCCTAAAATCCATATCGTCATTCCTGCCCGTTATAAATCCACACGCCTACCTGCCAAACCGTTATTAGAAATTCATGGCAAGCCGATGATTTTATGGACGGCACAAAAGGCACTGCAAGCAAGTTTTGCGGACAGCGTATGTGTGGCGACCGATGATGAGCGGATTTTTGCGGTGTGTCAGGGGGCAGGCGTGCCTGTGCTGATGACGGGCGACCATGCATCAGGTACGGACAGACTGGGCGAAGTGGCAAACTTGCTGGGTCTGGCGGACGATGACATCATCATCAATATGCAAGGCGATGAGCCGTTAGTACCGCCTGTTTTATTGGAACAAGTCAAAGATTTACTGCTATCAAAGCGTGATTGTGTGATGGCAACGCTTTGTGAAGTGATTGATAATTTTGATGATTTTAATAAATTGTCCGTGGTCAAAGTGGTCAAGGATAACGACAATCACGCCCTATATTTTAGCCGTTCGCCCATTCCCTTTGATAGAGATGGACAGTTGTCGGGCGAGCTTGGCAATGCCCCAAAAAATGCCTTTCGTCATCTGGGGCTTTATGCGTATCGTGTGGGGCTACTTAAAGCGTTTGGCAGCTGGCAAATGGGTACGCTTGAGAGCCTAGAGAGTCTTGAACAGCTACGGGTATTAGAGCAGGGCGAGCGAATCGCCATTGATGTGGCAAAGGTTAGCTTACCATTGGGTGTCGATACGCCCCAAGATTTGGATAGACTAAACGCCATGCCCCTTGATGAATTTTTAGCGTATTAAACTTATTAATATGTCAAATAGTCCCCACAGTGATACGTCCGCCTATTTTGCCCCTTTATTGCCGTGGCAGGGGCAGGCGTGGGCGCAGGTTACTCATCAGTTTTATGCCGATAAATTGCCCCATGCACTCTTGGCAAGTGGGGCGGTCGGTATTGGTAAGCGTGCGTTTGTGTGGCGGTTTGTGGCGTGGCTACTTTGTGAAAACAGGGGCGAGCAGGGGGCGTGCGAGACGTGTGCAAGCTGTATTTGGCTAAAAGCAGGAACGCACCCTGACCTGATGGTATTGCCCGCAGGCAGTATGCTTGGGGCAGAGATAGCGACCGATAATCATATTAAGATTGATGATGTGCGAGCCTTGCAGGATTATAGCCATGTTAAGGGGCATGGCGTGCGTCTGATTGTGCTAGATAATGCCGATACGCTGACCCTTGGGGCGTCCAATGCCCTACTAAAAACCCTAGAAGAACCACGTCATGGTGTGCATTTACTGCTGATAAGCGATAGCCCAAGCAGACTACTACCCACCATTAAAAGCCGTGTCCAAGCCCTGCCCCTAACGCACATTGACCGTGCAGTCGCCTTGGATTATTTGCAGGTTCATTTATCCCCCGAACATCAAACCCATGCGTCCATGCTGCTTAATTTGGCGGACGGGGCGGTACTGCTGGCGTGTGAATTACCGCAAAAGTCGTGGTTTGCCCAGCGTGGTCTGTGGGTCAAAACCCTAAACGCCCTACGTAGGGGAATTCGCCCCCCTATCGTGGCGTGTGATTATTGGCAAACTTTGATACCGCTTGATGAGTTTGTGGCGTTAAGTCGTTTGATGTTTGCTGATGTGGTGCGGGTGTATTTGGGCTTGCCAAGTTTGCATGATGATTTGAACGTGGCAGAACTTTTGCAGGATACCACCCCGATTGCTTTGGATAATGTAGAGCAGTTTGTGGCGGTGCTTGACGATGTGGCGGTATCACTGGGGCAAAATGTACAAGACAAATTAGCCTATGAAATGCTAATGACACAAATGGCAAGGTTATGACATTACAAATCCTATACCAAGATGAAACCTGTGTGGTCGTCAATAAACCTGCAGGTATGCTCATGCACCGCTCTTGGCTTGACAAGCATGAGACAACCTTTGTTATGCAAAGCCTGCGAGACCAGCTCGCTCGCCATGTCTATCCTGTACATCGCCTTGACCGTCCGACTTCAGGGGCGGTGCTGTTTGCCTTGGATAGCGAATCGGCTCGGGCGTATTGTCAGCAGTTTGAGCAAGGCAATATAAGTAAGCGATATTTGGCGGTGGTGCGGGGCTATTTGCTGGATTCTGGCGTGGTGGATTATCCGTTAAAGGTGCGTTTTGATGATGTTGCCGACAAATACGCCAATCGGGACAAACCGCCCGAACCTGCAATCACACAGTATCGCTGTCTTGCGACCACAGAGCAGGACTTTGTTTCCGCCAAGCGCTATCCCACGTCTCGTTATTCGTTGATGGCGCTCACCCCAATCACAGGACGCAAGCACCAGTTACGCCGTCATATGACGCACCTATTTCACCCCATTGTTGGCGATACCACGTATGGCGACACCGCCCAAAATCGTGCCATGTTGCATCATGTGGGGGCAGGGCGGTTATTGCTTCATGCTCACGGCTTATCTTTTAATGCCGAGCATGGTAGGGTGGAAGTCATTGCGCCGCTTGATGATGAATTTGGGGTAGTGGTGGATAGGTTTGCTTGGGGTTAATTGTTATTATATTATTGATTGAGATAAATTATTGTGATAGGATATATGGCGAGATTATTTTGTATTTAGATTGATTTAAGTTGCTTTGTAGGTATGGCAGGCTATGCCTTTTTAGATTTTGAATTTATGCTGTTTTCGGAAACCTTTAAATTAGATGTAGTAAATTTTAAGAAATTAATACTTTTGTATGTAATTACTGAAATTGGTTCTTAGTATTTATTTGTTAATAAATGGAAATATATTATGAGTATTTTAAAAGAAAAATGAATAAATTAAAATTAATATTGAATGATAAGAAATTAATTAATTCTTGTAAGGGTACAATATTGGACTTTTGGTCAAAAATAAATAGAAGTCAAAGGTTTTACTTTCTTGGGTTATTTTTATTAATTATTGGTATTTTTGGACTTACTTTTCATGAGAAAAGAATTGTTATCTTTGGCTGTATTATTTTATTTTGTGGTTTAATTTCTGATATTCTTTACTGCTTGTCATATTTGTTGAAAACAATGATAGGGAAGATTATAATAGTTATTTTGTCATCATTTTTATTAACTATTGGCTACGCTTGGTCGGATCAGTTAGTTAATATGATTGTAGGGTATGATATTTCTGGGATAAAATATACCACTAAAATAGTTGCTATACTTTTAATACCTGTTATTGTACCGTTCTTATCAATAGCCATAATAATTTTATTGATTGTAATCTCTCCTATTGTTGTTGTAATTTATTCTGATAAAGGGATTTTAAGGTTTTTTAAGAATAGTGAAAACTATTCTTCATTTACAACAGCACTTAGACTTCTTTCTGGTATTATAATATGCAGTTTGCTTCTTGGTATTAGTGATAGTGTTTCTAGGTCTTATTCTGAATTTTTGAAAGATAATATTAAGAGTTTAGTATATAATCTTGATGCTTATCATTATTCTAGATGTTCAAATATTCAAGAAGAAGCAAAAGTTATACCAGTTAATGAGAATGAAATTATTATGGTTTTAAAAAGAGAAGATGACTACAAGTTTATTCCTATGTATTGCGAGCCAAAAATAAAAAAAACAAATGATTGAGCAAATTGAATTGAAGATGTGCCTAGAAACTTGAATAATTGCTACAGAAAATAGCTTATCTTTAGCTTGTGGATAAGATCGACAAGCTCACTTTAAACGCATATTAAATTGATTATATAATAAAACAGAAATCCAATAAATAAATAAATAAAAGAATAGACGGTACAAACAGCAATGGCAATACGGGCAAAGGCAATACAGCAGCCGCCACAATGACAAGCAATAAACTTAATATCAAGCCAACATGAAATAAGCGTGGTAATTGGGAAAAGTTTTTCATCAGTTTACAAGCCACATTGTTTTTAGTCTGCTTATTTCTTTGATTGGTATGATGTGGCGTTATTATTTGTGTGAATTACGATAAAAATCCCATTCATCAACTTCTGTGCCGTCTTTAAAACGACATACACCATATTCGTTGCCTTGCTCATCTTTGCGGTTAATACTTTCTCCGCCACTTTTAACACAAAATACGCTTGCAGGGTTTGCCATACCACTCATGGGTTCTTGTGCGGTGCTGGTTGTGGTACAAGCAGTTAAGGTAGATAAACCAGTCATGATTAAAATAAAAGCTCTTTTCATATGATAATAAATTAAGGGTATTGTAAATCAAATATACTTTTAAGTTTTTCGCTCAAAGTGAGCTTGAGAAGCCTACGAAAAACCTACCCGTAGGCAAGCTGAAGGGCGAACGGTTTTTCTTGAAAAGTATGGATAGTTTACAATGCCAAATTAAGTTAAAACAAATTAGGTTGGGATAAATCAGATTAGAACAAATGCAAATTACCTTGCGATAAAGATAATTTGCACTTGTCCTTTAATCAACTCAACGATTAGTCCGCACGAAGCAAATCGTTAATGCTGGTCTTGGCACGGGTTTGAGCGTCCACTTTTTTGACGATGACCGCACAGTATAGGCTATGGCTACCGTCCGCACTTGGCAAAGATCCAGACACCACAACCGACCCTGCTGGCACACGTCCATATAGCACTTCGCCAGTGGTGCGGTCATAAATCTTGGTGGATTGACCGATATATACGCCCATAGAGATGACCGAGCCTTCTTCTACGATAACCCCTTCTACGATTTCACTTCTTGCCCCGATAAAGCAGTTATCTTCAATGATAGTCGGGTTGGCTTGTAGTGGCTCAAGCACGCCGCCAATACCCACACCGCCCGACAAGTGAACGTTTTTACCGATTTGAGCACATGAACCAACGGTCGCCCAAGTATCAACCATAGTGCCTTCGTCCACATACGCCCCGATATTGACATAAGACGGCATTAAAATGGTGTTTTTGGCGATGAATGAACCTTTACGAGCGACCGCAGGGGGGACGACACGAATGCCTGCTTCTTTAAATTGTGTTTCGCTCCAATCAGTGAATTTGGTATCCACTTTATCATAAAAACGCAGATCACAAGATTCAATCGGCTTATTGTCATTTAATTTAAAAGACAACAATACCGCCTTTTTAAGCCATTGATTGACAACCCAATCACCGTCCTTTTTTTCGGCAACACGTAAACTGCCGTTATCTAGTCCTGCTAGGGCTTCGTTTACTGCTTGGCGGATTTCATCAGGGCAATTTGTGGCGGACAAATTGGCACGATCTTCAAAGGCTTGTTCGATAATGGTAGCAAGGTTACTCATAAATGTTCCTTAGTGGTTAAAAATTAAAGTGAAAAGGTGAATAAAAATAAACTTAAAAATCAATTAAAAAATATTGGCATTTAACCAACGTAAAATATTTTGATAAACCATATCGGCATGAGTTTCTTGCAGTGGCTCATGACGCATATTAGCATACAAATGTACCGTAATATTGGTTTTGCCTGCCTGTTGCAATTGACGGGTTAAATGCTCAATGTCTTGCCCCATATGTCCTACAGGGTCATCTTTACCGCTGACCAGTAGTAGGGGATAGTCATCATTCATAAAGCCATACCAACTTTGTCCGCAAGCCCTACGAATCAAGCCATGCAACGCCAAAAACCCATTATTGCTAAAGATAAAACCGCACAAAGGATCGGCTTCAAAGGCTTTGATGTTGTCCTGATTTTCTGACAGCCACGCAAAAGGAGAAGCCCAAATGGGCGAGCGGATTTGATTAAGTAGGTATTGATTAAGTGCTGTGGCAAAACCAAGATTGGGCTTTTTGGCATTTAAAAAATTCAGCACACCAAACCCTGACAACGCCAAGCGGTTAATGATACCAAAGCTGTTGCCCGTCCCCATGATGATCGCCCCAGCGAAACTTTTGGCGTGGTGAGTTAGCACCGTCCGCACCACAAACGACCCCATAGAATGCCCCATGATAAAATGGGGAATGTCGCCCTTGCCTAGTTCATGGGCTTTGGCTTTTAGTGCATCTGCTGTAATCACCACATCTTTACAAAGGGCTTGCACGGGGTGCTTTTCGTCAATAAAGCCAAGTTCGTATTTGTCCTTGGCTGTCTGTCCGTGTCCTAGTTGATCGTATGTTAGTGTCAGTATGCCGTTGTCAGCAAGGAATTGGGCGAATTTGGCATAACGTCCGCTATGTTCACTCATACCATGAACAATCAGCAAACTGGCACGAATTTCCCCAGTCGGCACAAAAAAGCTGTGGTGCAAACGGTGAAATTGATTGCCTGATAAAATGACGCTCATCTTAACAGCCCAACTTGCCTTCTGCTGCCAACGCCTTAGCACTACGCACAGGCGGCGGACAAGGTTCGCCATAAAATTGACGGTCAGCAAAGTAGCTAGAACGCACCATAGGGCCTGCCCAAATGCTAAAAAAGCCTAATTTTTTGCCGTATGCCATATAGCGTTCAAATTCATCGGGGTGAACGTAACGCTCTACGGGGGCGTGGCTTTTACTGGGGGCAAGGTATTGACCAATGGTGATCAAATCCACGTCATGAGCCTTTAGGTCGTCTAGCAGGGCATAGACTTCTTCTTCGGTTTCGCCAAGTCCTACCATAAAACCGCATTTGGTCGCAATGTCAGGGCGACGGGCTTTATATTCTTTTAATAGGCTTAAGGAATGCTGATAATCTGAACCAGGGCGAAAGGCTTTGTATAGACGTGGCACAGTCTCGATGTTGTGGTTAAATACATCAGGGGCGGTTTGGCTCAAGATGTCAAGGGCAAGCTGTTCACGTCCCCGAAAGTCAGGCACAAGGATTTCAATCAGGCAGTTAGGGCTTAGGGCACGAGACTCAGTGATCACTTCAGCAAAATGTCCTGCACCGCCGTCTTTTAGGTCGTCTCTGTCCACGCTTGTGATGACGGCGTATTTAAGTCCCATGCCAAGAATGGTTTCGGCAGTGTTTTTGGGTTCGTCCACGTCTAGGGGGTTGGGGCGACCGTGTGCCACATCACAAAACGGGCAGCGGCGAGTACAGATGTCGCCCATGATCATAAAGGTTGCCGTGCCGTCACCAAAGCATTGTGGTAAGTTGGGGCAAGCGGCTTCTTCACAGACGGTGTGTAGTTTTTGTTGTCGTAGGGTTTGCTTGATGCGTTCCACTTCGGCAGGGCTAGAGAGTTTGACTCTGATCCAGTCGGGCTTTTTTGGGGCTTCGGTGGTGGGAATGACTTTAATGGGAATGCGGGCGACTTTGTCTTGTCCACGCAATTTTTCGCCTTGCACCGCTTTTTTGGGGGCGGGACGGGCTTCGGGAGTATAGGTTTGAACGCTCATAAGGGGATTTCTGATTAGGGCGTGTTGAATATTCGCTTTTTCGGCAAAAACAATCAACTTCGCTAAGTTTGTTAAATTTTTAGGGCTTGTGTAGTGAATGTTTAACACGCCCTTATTAAATGGGCTTATTTTACGCTATTTTTGGGGAAAAAGCGAATTTGTAGCGTGGTTTGGGTGGGGATAAAACCCTATCTTTACAAGGGTTTTGGGTGAAAATAAAGAGATTTACAAGAAAAAAAGGGCAAACAAATTGCCCTAAGCATAACCCCTTTGCCTTAACATCTCATAAAAACACACGCTACCTGCTACGCCAACGTTTAGGCTTTCTTGTCCGTGGGGCTGGGGTAGGGCGATGGGTGTGGCGTTTTGTAAAAATACATCGCTCACCCCTTGCCCTTCATGCCCTAGCACCCACGCAATCGGGGCGGTCAAATCATGATGATAAATGACCTTATCGCTGTGCGAGCTTGTGGCATAAAGTGGCGTGGCAACCTTGTCCATGATGTCGCTAATTGCCACTTGCTCAAAAATCTGCAAACCAAAATGCACCCCCATGCCCGCCCTTAGGCATTTGGGTGAATACAGATGGGCGGTGTTTGGGGTGGTGATGATGGTTGTGATACCTACCGCCCCTGCACTGCGTATCAGGGTGCCGATGTTGCCTGCGTCTTGTACACCGTCTAGGATTAAGCAGTCATGGCTGATACGACCCAATGTTTGTTTTGGTACAGCAATCACCGCCATGATGTCCACACCGTCCCCAAGCGTGCGAATGCTCTTGTACAAATTATCACCGATGACCCATACCAACTTTTGGGGAAGCTGGCTAAGCAAGGGGCTTACTTCAGGGTGTGTATAGGCGTGCTCGGACACCAATACGGTTTTTGGTGTCAGCCCCTGCTGTAGATAAGCCTGCAATAAATGCACGCCTTCTAGCACCGTTTCGCCAGATTTTTTGCGTTGGCGATGATTGGTAAGCAGGGCGTGGGCGTGCTTGACGGTGGGATTGTCTTTTGAAGTGATTAGCATGGCTTAAACGGTTGCCCCATTAGCCAAAATCCCTGCGTCCTGATGCAGTTTGGCAACATAGGCGACTTCTTCTTTTGCCCCAAGCACCACAGGCACACGCTGATGAATCTCACTTGGCACAATGTCCATGATACGTGCCACAGCGTCTGTGCTGGCACCGCCTGCTTGCTCAATGACAAAGCTCATGGGGTTGGCTTCGTACATCAGACGCAGTTTGCCTGCTTTGCCTGCGATTTTATTATCAAAAGGATACATAAAGACACCGCCACGGATCAAGATACGGTGTACATCAGCGATCATCGCCGCCACCCAACGCATATTATAGTCTTTGTTGCGTGCCCCTGTATCGCCTGCAATAAGCTCATCAATGTACTGCACCATGGGGGCAAGCCAATAACGACGGTTGGACGCATTGATGGCAAATTCGGCAGTATGTTCACTGATGGTAACTTTATCATTGATAAGTAGATAAGTTTGGCTTAAAGGGTCAAAGCTAAACATCGCCACGCCATTACCCAGCGTCATGGCAAGCATGGTAGAAGTACCATAGATAAAGTACCCTGCGGCAAGCTGATTGGTGCCTGCTTGCAAAAAGTCGGCTTCGCTGGCGGTCTGTCCGCTGTTTGGGTGGGGCAAGATAGAAAAAATCGTACCCACGGTCATGTTAATGTCAATGTTGCTTGAGCCGTCTAGGGGGTCAAATAATACCAGCAGTTCGCCTTCTGCGTTGGCAAGGTTGATGGTGTCTAGCTCTTCGGACGCCACACCTGCACAGTAGGGATTGTGGATTAGGGCGTTTAGTAGTAGGTCGTTAGAGATGACGTCCAGTTTTTTTTGGGCTTCGCCTTGGATATTTTCGCTGCCTACTTCGCCATGAATGTCTGCCAGTGCCCCTTTATCAAGCAAATGACTGATAGAGACGCTGGCGGTGGCAAGGGTGGTTAGGGTGCTGGCAACGGCAGGCGTGGCGTGGGTTTCTAGGTACTGGGCAAGGGTAATCATAAAAATCCTTCTTGGGTGTCTTGGGGTAAAAAGAGAACGTGCAATTTTAGTGCAATTTTGCTTTTTAGTTTAAAGAAAATACGCTAAACTATGACAGGTATGTAATGAGTTTTACAACTAAACATTGTAACAAATTTGCCCCCCAAAGAACAGCACCCAAGGATTTGCCATGCCAAAAAATTTATCCGACATCTCTGTCCGCCTAAATAGTTCCCTTGCCCGTCCCCAATGTGATGATGACGGTGGTATCCGTCATTTTTTGGGCGTGGAAGGTTTGTCCCGTACACAGCTTGAAAACATCATCGCCAAAGCCATGACGTATTTTGATGATGCAGGGCGACTGATCAATACTGATGAGTTGGTCGGTAAAACGGTGATGAATTTATTTTTTGAAAATTCTACCCGTACTCGCACCACCTTTGAGGCGGCACAAAAACGCCTTGGGGCAAATGTGCTAAACCTAGACATTGCCCGCTCTAGCACCAATAAGGGCGAGACACTGCGAGATACATTATGGAACTTAGAGGCCATGAGTGCTGATATGTTTGTGGTGCGTCATGGGGCAAGTGGGGCGGCTCACTTTATGGCGACCGAAGTTACGCCAAATGTCGCCATCATCAACGCAGGGGACGGCTGGCACGCTCACCCCACCCAAGCCATGCTTGATATGCTGACCATTTATCGTGAAGCGGACAAGCCCTTTGATGAGCTGTCGGTGGCGATTATTGGTGACATCAAGCACAGCCGTGTGGCACGTTCTAACATCAGTGCCTTGACCACGCTTGGCGTGCCTGACATTCGGGTCATCGCCCCTAAGACCTTGCTGCCCAAAGGCATTGAGCGTTATGGGGTGACTGTCTTTGAAAATGTGGATAAAGGCGTGGCGGACGTGGACGTTATCATTGGTCTGCGTATCCAAAACGAACGCATTGGTTCGCCCCTGCTCCCGTCTACCAGTGAGTATTACAAGATGTATGGTATCAGCGAAAGCCGTGTTGCGCTTGCCAAGCCCAATGCCTTGGTCATGCACCCAGGCCCCATGAACCGTGGTGTAGAGATAGCGTCAGGCGTGGCGGACGGCTCACAATCGGTAATTTTAAAGCAGGTCAATAACGGTATTGCGGTGCGTATGGCGGTCATGGCAATGGCAATGCAAGGGCAAGAAAAAGCAAGATTAGCGATATAAGTTAAAACTAGGAATGATTATGAAAAACCTACTTCCCCAAACTCATCATTTTGACCACGACCAATTACAAGGCTTACAAACACAGGGCAAATGGCTGATTCCGCCGATTGTGGATTTGTGCGCCAGACTGCGTGAACCAGGGCATCAGTCGCATGGTACGTTGGCTTCTGAAGGGCGTGCGGCGTATGCCAATGGCATTTTGCATGTTGTGTTACCGCCTGATACCGATCCGGTGTTAGAAAACGGCTCACTGCTCAAGGGCTTGCGTGAAAAGGCGTATCAAGACGGTGGGATTTATTTGCATATCTTGGGGGCATTGACCGCAGGGCTAAACGGTGAAAAGCCTGCCAATCTTGCAGGGCTTAAGCAGGGTGGGGCGATTGCTGTCACCAATGCAGGCAAGGGCTTTGCCAATGATATGGTTATGCTACGCACACTAGAGTATGCGGCGACTTTTGGGCTAAAGGTGTTTTTTTATCCCAATGAACCAAGCCTGTCCGCAGGCGGTGTGGCGCATGATGGCTATATTGCGTCCTTTCATGGTTTGCAGGGCATTCCGTGGCTGGCTGAGACCATTGCTCTGTCCAAACAGCTTTTGATGGTAGAAGAGACAGGCATCACCGCCCACTTTAGCCAAATCACCTGCCGTACCTCGGTTGAACTGATTCGCTGGGCGAAATCTCGCGGCTTGCCAATTACTTGTGATGTCGCCATGCACCAGCTGCACTTGACCGATGACAACCTAGAAGGCTACAACGTCAACGCCTATGTTTTGCCTCCTTTGCGCTCAAATACCGACCAACAGGCACTGCTAAAAGGCTTGCAAGATGGCACGATTGATGCCATTTGTAGTCATCATGAGCCGTTGTCGTCTAGTGCCAAGCAAGCCCCCTTTGCTGAGGCGGTGGCAGGGATCAGTAACTTTGATACCTTTGTGTCCTTGGGCTGTAAATTGGTCGCTGATGGTGTCTTAACGCCCGACACCTTGGTAGAAAAAATCTGCACCAATCCTGCTACAATCGCAGGGGTCAAAGATGAGCTAAATCACGGCAAAGCGGTGCTGATAGATCCAAATCACGCTTGGCAAGTGAGCAAAGACATCATGCTGTCCCAAGGCAAAAACACGCCATTTATGGGGCAAACTTTGGTGGGGAAAGTGGAAAAAGTATTCTTTTAGGATCTAGGTTTTCCAACAAAAAAGACGCAAAGGTTAACAGTTTTGCGTCTTTTTTATGGCTTAACAACTTAATAAGAGTACATACCACAATTTAAGGTTTTGTTTTTCTTATCAAAATTTAAGGAAAATACCCGACCGTCTTCTTCAAATTCATAGCCTGTATCATTGATGGTTAGACTTTGTTGGCTGTCATCGGCTTGTCGGGAAAATTTACGTCCCTTGCCTACATTATAGGTCTGTTTGCCCACTTTGATATAAAATGATGAACGATTGTTCATAAAATTAGTGTTGGTAAAATGCAAAGTCAAACGGTTAAAATTGCCAACTTCACCCCCGTCCGTTTCTTCCCAAACAATTTTAGATAAGGGCGAACCAAAGGCGACCACGTCTTTTAAAACAAGGGTTTGTATGTGGTTATTACCATAAGCATTGCTATTTTTGCGATCAACGCTCTTTTTATTGCTAATGACAGACGCATGGTATTTTTTGGCAAGGGTATCTAAATTAACCACTTCATAATAATCACAACTATTTTTTATGGCACTTAATTCAGCCGTCCAGTCGCCAGCATAAGCGGACGTTGCCATAAACGTAGTGGCAGATAATGCCAAACAAGTGGTCAAATGCTTCACATCATACTCCTTTCATGATCCTTGGGACTAACACTCTCATTATAAGCCTTTGGTAAAAAATTGGCTAGGGTTAAATTTAGTAAACACTTGTTTTTTACAAAAGTGTGAATGTTTGTTATAATGCGTACTTTTTAAGTTGGGGACATAGATGGCTTATGTCCCTTTGTTGTAATTATTGATTGATAAACAACAGGTTTATTTATCAATTAAAAAAGCAGTAAGGAATGGTATGGAAATTACCTTAAACGGTTATTATACGTTGATTTTGGCAACCGCTGTGTTGTTACTTGGGCGTTTTTTGGTAAAACGCATTAAATTTTTGGAAGATTTTAACATTCCTGAACCTGTAGCGGGTGGTTTGGTGGCGGCAGCGATTGTCTATACACTAAACTGGACGATGGGCTATAGCTTTAATATCCAAAAAGAACTACAAACCGCCTGTATGTTGATGTTTTTTACGTCCATTGGTCTAAGTGCTGACTTTAGCCGTCTAAAGGCAGGGGGTAAGCCGCTATTGATTTTTACTTTGGTGGTATCAGCGTTTATTGTTTTTCAAGACGTGGTGGGCGTTGCTATGGCAAGCGTCATGGGTCTTGACCCCAAAATGGGCTTGGTCACAGGCTCGATTGCGTTGACAGGTGGACATGGCACAGCGGCAGCGTGGGGTGCAACCCTAGAAGACAAATACCAAGTGGTTGGGGCAACGACCATTGGTATTGCAGCAGCAACTTATGGTTTGGTGGCGGGCGGTCTAATCGGTGGGCCTGTTGCCAAAAAGTTGATTGCCAAACTTGGGGTTAAACCAACCGAGGTCGCTGATGATCGCAGTGACGTGGAAAAATTGGCAGGCGAGCAGTCTTTATACAGCACCAAACACACAGAAAATGAAGACCGTGCCAATAAAGAAATTTTTGAAAAACCTGACAATATTCGCCTAATCACCGCATCATCTACCATTGAAACCTTGGCGATGTTTGCGGCATGTTTGGTGTTTTCTAGTGTGATGACCGATGTGGCAAAAGGCACATGGTTTGAACTACCAACCTTTGTTTGGGCGCTGGCGGGTGGTGTGATTGTCCGTAATGTGCTCACACAAATCTTTAATTTTGATATGTTTGACCGTGCCATTGACGTCTTTGGCAATGCATCACTGAGCCTATTTTTGGCAATGGCATTATTGTCGCTGAAGCTGTGGGAATTGTCAGAGCTTGCAGGTCCTATTCTTGTGATTTTATTGGTGCAAACTGTTGCCATGATTTTATATGCTTACTTTGTTACCTTTCGTATCATGGGTAAAGACTATGATTCGGCAGTGCTTGCGGCAGGGCATTGTGGTTTTGGTTTGGGGGCAACGCCGACCGCCATTGCCAATATGCAGGCTGTAACTGACCGTTACCTACCTTCACATAAGGCGTTTTTGATTGTGCCTATGGTTGGGGCGTTCTTTGTGGACGTGGTTAATACCGCCATTTTGCAAACCTTTGCTCGCTTTTTGGCATGATTTGACAAACATAAAAGTAGCTCCAATAGGGGCTATTTTTTTTGGAAAAATTTTAAGACAAAAAAATAACCCCGAAATTATCGGGGCTATTTATGTCATGAAAATGACTTACACACGAGACAAATATTCGCCCGTGCGAGTATCCACTTTAACAATCTCTTCTTGTTGCACAAATAAAGGCACACGCACCACCGCCCCTGTTTCTAAACGAGCAGGTTTACCACCACCGCCAGAGGTATCGCCACGCACACCTGGGTCGGTTTCTACGATTTGTAGTTCCACAAAGTTTGGTGGGGTAACAGAAAGTGGCGCCCCATTAAACAAAGTAATGGTACAAAGGGCGTTAGAGTTTTCTTTTAGCCATTGAGCTGCATCGCCCATGGCGTTTTTGTCAGCTTGTAGCTGATCAAAGGTTTCAGGGTGCATAAAGTGCCAAAACTCACCGTCATTGTACAGATAGTTCATTTCGGTATCAACCACGTCCGCCCCTTCTAGGCTGTCGCCTGATTTAAAGGTTTGTTCTAGAACTTTACCTGTTTTTAGGTTACGCAGTTTGACACGGTTAAAGGCTTGACCTTTACCAGGTTTAACGTATTCGTTTTCTAAAATGGCACAAGGGTTGCCGTCCAGCATGACTTTTAAGCCAGCTTTAAAATCGTTGGTAGAAAAACTTGCCATGAAAAATTACCTTAACTTAAGTATAATAGGGCGTGCCAAATCGTTTCATTCTATTATGAAATGAATAAATTATAGTGTCTTATAAATTAACACACATCACGCAAACCATATATTATAGCGATTTTTACTAAATGTTGTCAAAAAAATCTCAAACAAATCCCTTTTTTACATCTCATGAAATTCCCTTATGGCAACAAGAGCTGTCAAAGGCAGTCACCGATGTCGGCGAGTTGTATCGGTTATTGCAGCTTCCCCTGACAAACGCGCCCCATACGCCCCAAAAATTTGCCCTAAAAGTGCCCCATGCTTTTATTGCTAAAATGCAAAAGGGCAACGCTTATGATCCGCTACTGTTACAAGTCCTGCCTGATATTGCTGAGACATACAGTGTGGCAGGATTTAGCCTTGATCCCTTAGCCGAAAACGCCCATAATCCCACTAAGGGGCTACTGCATAAATATAAATCCCGAGTGCTGATTACGCTGACAGGGGCGTGTGCGGTGCATTGTCGTTACTGTTTTCGCCAGCATTTTGATTATGGGGCAAATCTGCCCAGTACCCAAGAAATGCTTGAGATTGCTGACTATATTCGGGCAAATCCTGATGTTAATGAAGTGCTACTAAGTGGCGGTGATCCTTTGCTGTTAAAAACGTCTAAGCTGTCGGCTTGGTTTGCCACGCTTGGCGAGATTGAACACATCAAAACCATTCGCATTCATAGCCGTGTGCCTGTGGTGTTGCCAAGCCGTGTTGATGATGAACTGCTTGATTTATTTAAAAATTTTAATAAAAATATCGTCATGGTGCTACACATTAACCACGCCAATGAGATCGATGACGTACTGGCGGATAAATGCAGTCGGCTTAAACAAGCAGGCGTGACTTTGCTTAATCAAACGGTATTATTAAGCAACATCAATGATGACGCTGATACTTTAGTAGCCCTTAGTCAGCGGTTATTTGCCGTGGGGATATTGCCTTATTATTTGCACGTGTTAGATAAAGTGGCAGGGTCGGCTCATTTTGATATCAGGCTAGAGACGGCGGTTGGCATTTATTGGCAACTGCTGGAACAATTATCGGGCTATCTGGTGCCAAAACTGGTGCAAGAATTACCCAATAAACCCTATAAAACCCCTGTGGATTTATACCAATTTCAAGAGTAACTTATGAAGCAGCTTATTAAAGAGAATTTAACCGCCCTACAAGCCGCCTTACAAGCCCAAGACGTACAGGCAATCATTATCCCCACGTCCGATCCGCACATGTCCGAATATTTGCCCGAGCATTGGCAAGTGCGTGAGTGGCTGTCAGGCTTTACAGGGTCGGCTGGGACACTGGTTGTGATGGCGGATTTTGTGGGTTTGTGGACGGACAGTCGCTACTGGATACAAGCCCAAAAAGAGCTGTCGGATACGCCCATTAGCCTACAAAAGGCAGGCGTGGATAAAGATGTGGGCGAATATTTGGCGCACGCTTTGCCTTGTGGGGCGAGTGTGGTGATTGATGGCGTGATTGTCTCGACCGCCCAAGCTGATAAACTGACCCAAAGCCTTAATGATAAAGGCATTAGGCTACTTTATCAGCATGATATTTTGGACAAATTATATCAGTTATGGCAAGACCGTCCGCCCCTACCCAAAGCCGATATTGTGGTGCATGACGAAGCATTCACCCCTGTGAGTACCACAGAAAAACTGACGCAGGTGCGAGCCAAATTACACGAGCAAGGGGCAAACGCTCATTTGATTGCAAGCCTTGATGATATTGCGTGGCTGACCAATTTGCGTGGGGCGGACGTGGCGTTTAACCCTGTGTTTTTGGCGTATTTGTGGATTGAGCAAGACAGAGCGATATTGTTTGTAGATAAGAATAAATTGACAAAAGAGGCGAAAAGTGCCTTAGCCCTTGCCAAGATTGAGGTACAAGAGTATCACAGCTTATCCGACTTTTTGCACACGGCAACAGGCACGGTGCTACTTGATCCACAAAGGGTGTCGCAGTCGGCGCTACTTGCCTTGGCAAATTGTCAAATCATCAAAGCAACCAATTCTAGCACACTGCTTAAAGCCATTAAACACCCCCAAGAAATCACTCATATTAAGCAAGCGATGATTCAAGACGGTGTGGCGTTGTGTGAGTTTTTTGCTACGCTAGAAGATAGACTTGCCCAAGGCGAGACGGTGAGCGAATGCGATGTGGATACCATGTTGATACAATCTCGCAGTCGTCAGGCTCATTATGTCAGTCCAAGTTTTGAGACCATTGCAGGCTTTGGGGCGAATGGGGCGATTGTGCATTACCGAGCCAGTGAAACGGACTGTGCGTTATTGCAGGGTAATGGCTTGCTGCTGATTGACTCAGGCGGACAGTACAAAAACGGCACAACTGACATTACTCGCATGGTCGGTGTTGGCGAGATTTCCCACGCCCAAAAATGCGATGTCACCTATGTGCTAAAGGCTCATATTGCACTGGCTCGGGCGGTATTTGCTGTCGGTGTCGGGGCAAGTCAGCTTGATGTGTTGGCAAGGGTCAAGCTGTGGGAACAGGGGCGAGATTATGGGCATGGCACAGGGCATGGCGTGGGGTATTTTTTAAACGTTCATGAAGGCCCACAGAGCATCTCGTACCACGCCCCCAATACGCCCGAGCGGGTTATGCAAGTGGGTATGCTGACCAGTAATGAGCCGGGTTTGTATCGTGCGGGCGAGTATGGGATACGCCTTGAAAACTTAATCGTCTGTGTGCCGTGCGACAGCAGTGAATTTGGCGAGTTTTTAAAGTTTGAGACGCTGACTTTATGTCCGTTTGATACTCGTTTGCTTGCTGTTGAATTGTTAGATAAACAAGAAAAAGTGTGGCTAAATGACTATCATGCTAGGGTGCAAGAGACTTTATTGCCCTTGGTGTCGGGTCGGGCGAAAGAGTGGCTTGTGGCACGCACCCAAGCGATTTAAAACCTAGGGTGCAGTAGGGCATTTATAAAATGTGGCACAATGCTAGGCTGGGTAATGACCGTTGCCACCACGCCAAACCCAGCCCCTGCAAGGTGCGCCACATGGTCAATTCTACCGCCCCCATGTTTGGCGGCATAGACGCTATAACCCACATACAGTATGGCAAAACCAATGGCAGGAATGGGTAAAATGCCGAAAAAGTAGATGAGGTTCCACGGGGCAATCAGTACAAAGGCAAACAGCACCGCCGACACGCCACCCGATGCCCCAAGACTGGCGTATTGGGGATTTTTATAGTGCATGATGTAGTTGGGTAAGGCAGAGACAATGATTGCCAATACATAAAAACCTAAAAACCCCAAAAAGCCAAATTTTGCCACATAAAGCTGTTCAATGATACGCCCAAAAAAGTACAAGGTAAACATATTAAAAAACAAATGCCAACCGTCCCCATGAATAAAGCCATGGGTAATAAAGCGGTCAATTTGTCCACGTTTGACCGTATAAGGGTGAAAAATAAACCGCTGTAAAATGGCGGGCGACTGCCAAGCGACAAAACTGACAATAATGGTGATTAGGATAATGACGGTAGTATGGGTAAGCATAGATTTTAACTGTTTGAAATATCAATGATTTTTAAAATTAGGGCATACTGACAATTGAAGATTTGTCTTTAAAATGAGAAAAATCGCACGTTTTTCAAGGAAAAGTCCGTAAGTTGATATTGGAATATCAACAAGGGCTTTGACACAGAAAAACAAGATTTAGCCATTTTAAAGGCAAAAATGCTAAAAAAGTATAACCATTTTCAACAAATGTGATGAAATGTTGCGAAATGTCAGTATGTCCTACAATAAGTTGTTTTGTTTTAAGACTGCCAGCCCTGCCGTTTCAATTTGGCTAAGGCTAAGGGATTTTTGTCCGCTTAATGCTTGTCGCCATTTGCGGCAGCCTGTCAAGCCTTGAAACAGCCCCAAATAATGACGCACTACAGCGGTTAGGGGCGTATGCTGTTCAATATCTTTTAACTGCTCAAGTAATTGATAAAAAATATCCGCACGGCTTGGCACGTCTTGCCCCCAAAGCATCATACTTTGGGCCAAAATAAAAGGATTATGATAGGCTTCACGCCCAATCATCACGCCGTCGACATGGGTTAGGTGCGACCTGATTTCATCTAATGTTTTGATACCGCCGTTGATTTCCACAAATAGGTCGGGAAATTCGGCTTTTAGACGGTAAACGTCATCATAACGTAGGGGCGGAATTTCACGATTTTCTTTAGGGGATAAGCCGTTAAGCCATGCAATGCGAGCATGAACAATCACATGGCGAGCGCCAGCGTCCACACACGCCCCAACAAAATCCCGCATAAACTCATAACTGTCAAAGGTATCAATGCCGATGCGGTGCTTGACGGTAATGGGAATGTCGCAAGCGTCTTGCATGGCACGCACGCACTCGCCAACTAAAGCAGGCTGTGCCATCAGACACGCCCCGATTTTATTGTGTTGGACACGGTCGGACGGACAGCCAACGTTGAGATTGATTTCACTGTAGCCGTATTTTGCCCCCATACTGGCACATTGGGCAAGCTCGCTTGGACTACTGCCGCCAAGCTGTAATACCACAGGCGGTTCATTGTCATAAAAACGTAAATGATGATGACTGTCACCCTGCAAAATAGCGGACGTGCTGATCATCTCGGTATATAGATAGGCATGCGGATTAAACAGGCGAGCAAAGGTTCTATAGTCACGGGTTGTCCAGTCTATCATGGGGGCTACGGATATTCGCTTATCCCCTGATATTAAAGCATTTTGTATCTCAAGCATTGATTTGTAAGCCTTTTTATAGATTTTGATTGTGGGTTATTTTTGCGTATTTTAGTTTAATTTTGCATATTTTTATATATTTTTGCGGAAAATTCGCGGAAAATTTTACATCAAGGTAAAGCGATTATTTTAAACCAGCAGACAAACAAAAAGAGCGATGACACGCACCGCTCTTTTTATTAAGGCTAGAGATTAGCCTTTTAGGGTATTAGCAAAGATGTCGCCCAAAGTTTTGGGTTGGTTCTCTGTAGCAGTATTAGACAGGTCTTTGATAGCTTGACGCTCATCAGCTTCATCTTTGGCTTTGATAGACAAAGTAATGCTGCGAGATTTACGGTCAGCACGAACGATCTTGGCTTCTACTTCGTCACCTACGCTTAGTACTTTGCTGGCATCTTCGGTGCGCTCACGAGCGATGTCAGCAACAGACAGATAGCCTTCTACTTCACCATTTAGTGTGATGACTGCACCTTTAGCATCAACTTCTTTAACAGTACCTTTAACGATAGCACCACGCTCGTTGGTGGCTAGGTATTCGTTAAATGGGTCAGAGTTAAGCTGTTTGATACCTAGGCTGATACGGTTGGCTTCAGCGTCTACTTGTAGGACTTGAGCTTCTACGGTGTCGCCTTTAGAGTAGTTGCGAATCGCTTCTTCGCCGTTTTCAGTCCAAGAAATATCAGATAGATGTACTAGACCGTCAATACCACCTTCTAGACCAATGAATAGACCAAAGTCAGTGATAGACTTGATGGTGCCAGAGATTTTGTCGCCTTTAGAGTATTTCTTGTCAAACTCTTCCCATGGATTTGCCATGGTTTGTTTGATGCCTAGGCTAATGCGACGACGCTCACCGTCGATTTCAAGAACCATGACATTAACTTCATCGCCCACTTGAACAACTTTAGATGGGTGAATGTTTTTGTTGGTGTGATCCATTTCAGAAACGTGTACCAAGCCTTCGATGCCTTCAGCGATTTCAGCAAAACAGCCATAATCAGTTAGGTTGGTCACACGGGCTTTAGTGATGGTGCCTACTGGGTAGGTCTTTTCAACTTCGCTCCAAGGATCAGCGCCTAGTTGTTTTAGACCTAGGCTAACACGGTTGCGCTCACGGTCAAACTTAAGCACTTTAACAGTTAGGTCTTGACCTGCTTCTACCGCTTCTGATGGGTGCTTGATACGTCTCCACGCCATGTCAGTGATGTGTAGTAGGCCGTCAATACCACCAAGATCAACGAATGCACCGTAGTCAGTTAGGTTCTTAACGATACCTTGAACTTCCATGCCTTCTTCAAGTTTGGCAAGCAATTCATCACGCTCAGCACTGTTTTCAGCTTCCATAACGGCACGACGAGAAACCACGATGTTGTTGCGTAGCTTGTCAATTTTGATGACTTTAAATTCTAGTTCTTTGCCTTCAATGTGAGCGGTATCACGCACAGGACGTACATCAACCAACGAACCTGGTAGGAACGCACGCACAGAACCGATCTCAACGGTGAAACCACCTTTAACTTTAGAAGAGATAAGACCTGTAACGATTTCGTCATTTTCGTGCAACTGCTCAAGAGCACGCCAGCTTTCTTCACGTTTGGCTTTTTCACGAGATAGGACGGTTTGACCCATGCCGTTATCTACTTTTTCTACCACAACGTCCACGCTGTCGCCAACTTGTACTTCAAGCTCGCCCGCTTCGTTTAGGAATTCTTTACGGTCAATCACACCTTCAGATTTTAGACCAGTATCTACAGTAATCCAGTCGCCATCGATGTGTACAACTTTACCAGAGATAACCGCACCGATTTCAACTTTGACTTCGTTGGCGTTGCTTGCTTCAAACAGTTCAGCAAATGATACCATTATATATAACCTTACATTTAAGTATGTCCGCCCTTGCCAGTACAAAGCGGTTTTGATAACCATATGATACTAATGAATATTTTTTAAATATTCACTGGAAATTAGTAAAATATGTATAAAAATAGATTTGATTGTGTGTCATTGATACACAAAAGTAGGAACACACAAAATCAAAATTATAACACAATTTTAAGTTAAGTTATAGCGATTTGTTGGGTAATTTTTCTGTACAATGATGATAAATGGTGTCATAAACTTCATCAGCACTTAAAGTCGAACTGTCAAGAATCAATGCATCAGGGGCGGGCATAGATGGGGCAACTGCACGTTGTTCGTCTTGAGCATCTCGGGCTTTGATGTCAGCTAAAATATCATCAAAATTGGCAGGCTTACCCGCTTCTTGAAGCTGGATAAAGCGACGTTTGGCACGGGTTTGACTGTCAGCGGTCAAAAATACTTTCACGTCTGCATGGGGAAACACGACCGTGCCCATGTCTCGCCCGTCTGCCACCACGCCCGAGCGGTTGGCGGTGTTACGTTGTAAGTCCAGTAGGGCGGTGCGTAATGTGGGTAGAGTGGCGACTTTTGAAGCCAATTTACCGACAAATTCATTGCGAATGTCATCCGTTAAGGGAAAGCCATTTAATACAATATCTACGGTGCGTGTGTCATTATTTACCACAAAATCAATGACCAGTGAATTTGCCAAAGTAGTAATTTGGGCTTCTGTGGCATCTGTGATGGGCGTGCTAGCAAGATGAGCGTCTGTTAAAATGCCGTTTTGGTACGCCCGTAGCCCGACAATGCGATATAACGCCCCTGAGTCAAGTAGCTGAAAATTAAAGGTTTGAGCCAAGCGATACGCCAGCGTGCCTTTACCTGAGCCGCTGTTGCCGTCTATGGTGATGATGGGATAAGAAGTCATAAGTTTTAAGCTGTTGATAAAATTAAGAATGATTAGGGCATACTAACATTTCAGATTTGTCTTTTAAAATGAGCAAAATTGGTAAGTTTTTCAAGGAAAAATCCGCAGTTGATATTGGAATATCAACAAGGATTTTGACGCAGAAAAACAAGATTTAGCCATTTTAAAGGTAAAAATGCTAAAAAAGTATGACCATTTTCAATAAATGTAATGAAATGTTGTGAAATGTCAGTATGCCCTACATTTTGCCAAGCGTTTTTGTTGTCGTCTTTGGCGAAAAAATGAGCTTAATAATACCCCGCAATCGCTTGCCAATAGTCCGCCTTGTACACTAATCTGATGATTAAAATAGCTTTTTTGGCTAAAGTCTTCTTGGCTTGACATGACCCCTGCTTTGGGTTCATAGGCTCCAAACACCACACGGCTTAGACGGGCGTGAATCATCGCTCCAAGGCACATGGTACAAGGCTCAAGGGTAACATATAGCGTTGTTCCTTGTGGCAAGCGGTAATTTTGTAAATTTTGGCACGCCTGACGAATGGCGACAATTTCTGCATGAGCGGTTGGGTCTTGACCACCTATCGGGCAATTAAAACCCACCCCCAAAATCTTGCCGTCATGCACCAGCACCGCCCCGACAGGCACTTCGCCAAGGTCTGCTCCTTGTTTTGCCATGTGCAGGGCGTACTGCATCATTGCCACGTCCGCCAATTGCCAAAAGGTAAGTTGGTAAAAATCAGGCATAGGGTTTGGCAGGGCAAAGGGGTGTATCACGCAGGCAAGGCCCAATCAATCGCCCCCTTACCGTGCTTTTGTAGGTAGTTATTGGCACGAGAAAAGGGGTGCGTACCAAAAAATCCACCACGGTTTGCCGACAGTGGCGATGGGTGGTTGGCAGTCAGCACCAAATGGCGATTGGTGTCAATAAAGCGTCCCTTTTTCTTGGCATAACTGCCCCATAGGATAAACACTGTGTGCTCGGTGTGCTCATTGATGACAGCAATCACATCATCGGTAAACTGCTCCCAGCCACGGTTTTGATGACTGCCTGCGTTGCCTTGCTCTACGGTTAATGTGGCGTTGAGTAGTAGTACGCCTTGATTTGCCCAGTGGGTCAGGTCGCCGTGGTTAGAGACGGCAATTCCAAGGTCGCCACTTAGCTCTTTTAGGATATTTTGTAGGCTTGGCGGTTTGGGAATGATTTTGGGCACACTAAACGACAGCCCCATGGCTTGTCCTGCCCCATGATAAGGGTCTTGCCCTAAAATCACGACTTTAACTTGTGATAAAGGCGTTAAATTAAAGGCATTAAAAATTTTATCTTTGGGCGGATAAATGGTTTTGCCTTGATTGTATTCTTCACGCAAAAACTCACGCAAGCCATGCATGACGGGGCTAAGTAGGGTTGGGGCAAGTACTTCTTTCCAGTCTTGGGGGAGCTGAGCTTTGTCTAATTGTGCTTGCTGTTCTGGGGTATAAGTCATTGATTAACCTTTGGTTTTATCAAGTTGAGCTTTATGGGCTTTGACGACCACGGTTTTGGTCAGTTTATCGTGCCAGCCTTGTTTTTTGGGGTTGGCGTTTGCCATAAAGTAATTGGCTGCCAGCATCACAAGAGCGGGCATACCAGACATAAAAATCGCCCCCACGGTATATGCCGACACCAAAAACAGCGTCCGCATAAATAGTAGCGTGCCAAAGGAAGGCAGTTTATGGCTGGTTTCATCAACCACGCGAATGCCAACCGCCAGTTTGCCAAATGACTGTCCCCGCATGATAATCAGTATCAACTGAATAAAAATCAGCACCATAAACAATAAGTTACTGATGATGACCGTGGTTTGTGGCATGGCTTTGGCAAGTGACTGTGAATAGGCGTAGGCTTGACTATAATCAGTGATTTTGGCAAGCTCATTGGCGTCCATTGCCCCAAAAAACGCCATAAATAGTGGTAACCATGCCAAGCAGTACAAAGCACTGTTAATGACAAATGCCAAAAATCGTTCGCTGACTTTGGCGTAGGTCAAGCTTTCGTTGGTGTGGTCTTTTCTAAGGACAACGCTTTTGATAGGGTTGGGGTGAGTTTTACGTCCATAAAGTCGGTCTAGGCGTGCTTGCCTTGCTTGTTGAGCGGGGCTTTCTTCAGGGCGAAACTCTATATTATCGCCAAAGCCACGAGTGGGCTTGGGTATTGGATTGTCTCCTATGGGGGTTGGGCTATAAAAGGGTATACCCCCCGTCATCTCACCAAGCCTTACCCAGTTTGTCATGCCACTGTGCCACATCAAATCATCAAGCAGTACTTCGCCCGATACTAACATGGCATTAAGTTCATCAAGACTATAAGGTCCTGCTTGAACGCCACTGCGTGCCAAATAAATTTTCATCAAATCACCTTAAAAAATACGGTTAAGACCGTTTAACGCTGCCACACGGTAGGCTTCTGCCATGGTGGGGTAGTTAAAGGTGGTATTGACAAAGTATTCTAGGGTGTGACCACATTTCATCACCGCCTGCCCGATATGGATAATCTCTGACGAATGGTTGCCATAACTGTGAATGCCAAGAATTTCAAGGGTTTCACGGTGGAATAAGATTTTTAATACGCCAGAACGCTCACCAATGATTTGGGCACGGGCGAGGTGTCTAAAGAATGCCTGACCGACTTCATAGGGGATTTTTTCATCAGTCAGCTCTTGTTCGGTTTTGCCAATGCTAGAAATCTCGGGAATGGTATAAATCCCCGTGGGCACACTGGTGACAAATTCAGCGTCTTCATCACCCACCATAAAGCCTGCTGCGTTGCGCCCTTGGTCATAGGCAGCCGAAGCCAGTGAAGGCCAGCCGATGACATCACCCACCGCATAAATGTGGGGTACGGCAGTGCGGTAAGTTTTATCCACTTCCATTTGTCCGCGGCTGTTGGCGCTAAGTCCTACCGCTTCTAGGTTTAAGCCGTCGGTATTGCCCGAGCGTCCATTACACCAAAGTATGGCATCGGATTTAATTTTTTTACCACTTTTTAGGTGCAAAATCACGCAGTCGTCAAAGGTTTCTAGGCGATCGATTTCTTCGTTATTACGGATACGTACGCCAAATTGACGAAAGTCATGGCTTAGGGCATCAGAGATTTCACCGTCTAAGTAACTTAATAATTGGTCTTTGTTGTTAATCAAATCAACCACATAGCCAAGACCTGTAAAGATAGACGCATATTCACAACCAATCACACCCGCCCCATAGATGATGATTTTGCGAGCGACATAATCCATTTGTAAAATTTTGTCAGAATCAAACACTCGTGGGTGATCAAAGTCCAAAATGTCAGGGCGATATGGACGAGAACCTACAGCAATGATGGCTTGTTCAAAGGTGATGGAACGATTGGTTTCATCGTCCATATCATCAATTTCTAGGGTGTGGGCATCAATAAAGCTCCCCCAGCCTTGAATGACATCAATACCGTTACGCTGATAAAAGATTTTGTGGGTATTGACTTGGCTTAATATCACTTGGCGAGCTTTACTAAGTACTTTATTAAGTGGTACTTGGAAGCTGTCAGTAACCGAGCTAAACAGCGGATCGCGACGTATGCCGATGATGTTAAATACCGACTGGCGTAAGGCTTTACTGGGGATGGTGCCAACATGAGCACAGTTACCGCCCACTTGGTCTCTAGGGTCAACCACGGCAACTTTTTTGCCTGATTTGGCAAGTTTCATCGCTGCCGCTTCGCCCGCAGGACCTGCCCCAAGTACTACAGCGTCATAATCAAAGCTGTGTTTTTTGTTGGGTTTGCTAGACGTTTTTAGTGCCACACGCTGACCGTCCAAGGGGCTAATGATATGATGATGTGGATCTTCGTGGGTGGTACTGATATGTATCGCTTTGGTGTCAGTCTTTTTGTTGTCCACGTCTTGTTGGTTTGCCGTCTCTACGGTTTTAACCTTGGGCGTGTTGTCAATGGGGGTGGTTTCTGGTTTGGTTTGGTCAGTCATGATTTTGGTCTGTGTTTTTGGTGGCTGAGTTTTAGGGGTTTTGGCTTTATTAGCTCTTGACATAAAAGGTCCTGCTAGGTTTACTACAATTACCCAATACGACGAGTTAGCCCCGTGATCTGTAAAATCCGTGTGGCTATCTCTTCAATGCTCATTTCAGAGACATTGAGATTGGGGATTTTTTGGGTGGTATAAATGGCTTGAATGGCGCGCTGTTCTTCTTGGCATTGAGCAAGACTGGCATAACGGCTACCCGCTTTACGTTCTTGGCGAATGCGTACCAAACGTTCAGTATCAATGGTCAGCCCAAACAGCTTATCACGATAAGGTTGTAATACTTTGGGTAAGCGGTTGCTGTCTAGGTCATCTTCGGTTAAAGGGTAGTTGGCGGCACGGATACCAAACTGTAGGGCAAGGTATAACGATGTTGGGGTTTTGCCTGAGCGTGACAGCCCAACAAGGATAATGTCCGCCCCGTCATAATGCGTGGTTCTTGCACCGTCGTCGTTATCAAGGGCAAAATGCACCGCTCCGATACGAGCCTTGTAGTCTTCGGAGTCCACTTGTCCGTGGGCGATCCCTGCGTGGGGGTCGGGGGTTTGTCCTATCTCATCAGCAATGCGCCCGATTAAGCCTTCATAAATATCCAAGTTGCAAGCATCAGCTTCGTTAATGATACCACGAATTTCATCACTGACGATGGTATCAAATACCAAAGGTCTTAGCCCCGAGGTTTGGTGAGCTTCACTAATGCGTTTGGCTGCTTCATAGGCGAGCTCAGGAGTATTAACATAAGGAATGATCTTAATGTCAAAGTTTGCCACACCAAACTGACTAAGTAGTGAGCGACCCAAGGTCTCCGCAGTGATTGCCGTACCGTCCGAGATAAAAAAGGCACTGCGTAATAAAGGTTTGGCATTGGGTTTGGGTAGGGGCGTGCTTTGCGGGTTATGAATATACATGGTTGTCCTTTATTTTGGCACTTATCCTTAAAAGTATATCACAATTTTTAAAAGGTGGCATGGGCTTTATGGCGTTAACCGCAAAATTAAATTTTTTAAATAAATACCACCATTTTTATATAAAATAAAATTGAGTATCGGCAAAATTACCGCTATAATCAGCCTACTTTTTCACAAAATAGGGTACAAATATGAACGCACAAGTTATTCCCTTTAACAGATTGGGTAAGCATGACGTTGAGATTGTTGGTGGTAAAAACGCCTCTTTGGGCGAGATGATTAGCCATTTGGGTGGATTGGGCGTGAATGTGCCTAATGGCTTTGCGACCACAGCAGACGCATTTAACCGTTTCTTAAATGAAACAGGGCTTTTGGATAAGATTAACGATACCCTAAAAACCCTAGACGTGGACAATGTAGAAGAGCTGACCAAAACAGGTAAACAAATCCGTGATTGGGTCATCGCTCAAGAATTGCCTAAGTCTTTAGAAGACGAAATCCGTGAAGCCTATCAAACCCTAACAGGGGGCGAGGATGTGGCGGTGGCGGTGCGTTCATCGGCCACGGCTGAAGATTTGCCTGATGCGTCTTTTGCAGGTCAGCAGGAGACCTTCTTAAACATTCGTGGCATTGATAATGTCTTGATTGCCATTAAAGAAGTATTCGCAAGTCTATACAATGACCGTGCGATTGCTTATCGTGTGCATAAAGGCTTTGAACACGCAGGCGTGGCATTGTCGGCTGGCGTTCAGCGCATGGTGCGTTCAGAGACAGGGACATCAGGGGTAATGTTTTCTATCGATACCGAAAGCGGTTTTGATGAAGTGGTGTTTATCACGGCAAGCTATGGCTTGGGTGAGATGGTAGTACAAGGGGCGGTAAACCCTGATGAGTTTTATGTTTCTAAAGCCCTGCTTGCCCAAAACCGTCCTGCGGTGGTGCGTCGCAACCTAGGCTCAAAACACAAAAAAATGATCTATGGCGATGAAGGCAGCACCGCCAAATCAACCAAAATCGTGGACGTGGATAAAGCTGACCGCAGTCAGTTTGCGTTGTCTAGTGATGAACTGGCTCGCCTTGCTCGTCAAGCGGTTATTATTGAAAAGCACTATGGCTGTCCAATGGACGTAGAATGGGCAAAAGACGGTGATACAGGCGAAATCTTTATTGTGCAAGCCCGCCCCGAAACGGTAAAATCTAACCAAGATAAAGGCAGCATGGAGCGTTATATCATCAACTCCAAAGGGGCAAAAGTGCTAACCGAAGGGCGTTCTATCGGTCAGCGTATCGGCTCAGGTAAAGTGCGTATCGTGAGCACTCTAAGTGAGATGAGCAAAGTCCAAGACGGTGATGTGTTGGTGTCTGACATGACCGACCCTGACTGGGAACCTGTGATGAAGCGTGCTAGCGCTATCATTACTAACCGTGGCGGACGTACCTGTCATGCAGCGATTATTGCCCGTGAGCTTGGTGTGCCTGCCATTGTTGGTTGTGGTAACGCCACTGAAAGCCTAACGGACGGTCAAGACGTGACGGTATCTTGTGCTGAAGGCGATACAGGCTTTGTTTATGATGGCTTGATTGACTTTGAAAAGCAAACCAACCAAATCAGCACCATGCCAGACCTTGCCTTTAAGGTGATGATGAACGTGGGCAACCCTGATCGTGCCTTTGACTTTGCTCAAATTCCTAATGAAGGCGTGGGCTTGGCACGTTTGGAATTTATTATTAACCGCATGATCGGCGTACACCCTAAAGCCTTACTAAACATGGACAGCCTACCCCAAGAAACGGTACAGGCCATTACCGAACGCTGTGCAGGCTATCCGTCCCCTGTGGATTTTTATGTTAATAAGCTCATCGAAGGCATCTCTACTTTGGCGGTTGCCTTTAAAGATAAGCCTGTCATCGTGCGTATGAGCGACTTTAAATCCAATGAATACGCCAATCTAATCGGCGGTAAGTTGTATGAGCCGTCTGAAGAAAACCCAATGCTGGGCTTTCGTGGGGCAAGCCGTTATGTGTCCGAGACTTTCCAAGACTGCTTTGAGCTTGAATGCCGTGCCTTAAAATATGTGCGTGATGACATGGGGCTAACCAATGTTAAGATCATGATTCCGTTTGTGCGTACAACGGACGGAGCAAGACGTGTGATAGAGCTGCTTGAGAAAAACGATCTAAAACGTGGTGAAAATGGGCTTGAGATTATCATGATGTGCGAGCTGCCAACCAATGCATTGCTTGCTGATGAGTTCTTGCAATACTTTGACGGTTTTTCTATCGGCTCAAACGACCTAACTCAGCTAACGCTTGGTCTTGACCGTGATAGTGGTATCGTATCGCACCTGTTTGATGAACGTGATCCTGCGGTCAAAAAACTGCTGTCTATGGCGATCGAAGCCTGTAAAAAACAAGGCAAATACGTGGGTATCTGTGGACAAGGTCCGTCCGATCATCCAGACCTTGCCAAGTGGTTGATGGAGCAGGGCATTAGCTCGGTATCCTTAAACCCTGATACGGTGTTAGATACTTGGTTATTCCTAGCCAAATAAATGACATGCATCAAAAACAAGGCAATCGTAATGGTTGCCTTGTTTTGTATAAGGATTAAATATGAAAATTGCATTAAAAAATTATTTAATTGTATTGGCTGTGGTTTATTTATTCTTAAATATCAAGACCGATTAGATGATGCCTTGATGATGGTGCTGATGTTTGTTGTAATTTTTGCCACACCAATAGCAACTTTGGCGTTTTATATGGCGATGGGGCTGTTTTATTTGGTACATCAGGATTTTAAAAAATTGGGTAATATCCCTTGTTTGATCCTACAGCTTGTATTTACTGCGGTGATGTGTGGGTTGTTTAGACTGTAATTATTGTCAACAATCTGCTATGATTAACCTTTTAATCACCAATCAGCTCACATGACCCCAAGCCATACATTCCCCCGCACCTTTAATATATCCGCCCTAACACCGCCCAAAGGCTTTATGCCTATTGATAACACGCCGATATGCCTTGAGATTGGGGCAGGCAAGGGCAAGCACGCCTTAAATTTTGCCAAGGATAATCCAAGCCGCACCCTATACGCCCTAGAACGCACCACAGAGAAATACACCGCCTTTGCTAAGAGCTTACAAAGCACAGCATTAACCAATTTACACGCCATTCATGCGGACGCCATCGCATGGTCGGTATTTGCCTTGTCGCCACGCCAAATAGAGCAGTGTTTTATTTTATACCCCAATCCCGAACCCAAAAACAAAAACCAACGCTTTGTTCATATGCCGTTTTTTGAGTTTTTGTTGTCTCGGCTTGTCCCAAATGGTCAAATCATCATTGCCAGTAACATTGCCGATTATATTGCTGAAGCCCAGCAGGTATTAAGCGAAGTATGGCAACTGCCCCACAGTACAAGGCAAATCTTACCGCCGTCTGCTCGCACCCATTTTGAAAGCAAATATTTGGCTCGGGGCGAGGTCTGTCAAGAAATCATCATCACTAAACCTGACGGCTACCGCACCCGTTTTGATGATGTCTATCCACCACAAATAGGCGTCTGCCATGAATAACGCGCCTAAAACAGTCGCCATTATCGGGGCAGGGGCAAGCGGACTGATGGTTGCTGACGTGCTAAGCCGTTATGATGTGCGTGTGGCGGTGTATGAGCAAATGCCCAGCGCAGGGCGTAAGATTTTATGGGCGGGCAAAACGGGGCTTAATGTGACGCACAGCGAGCCAATGAGCGAATTTGTTGCCCGTTATACGCCCAGTGATTGGCTTGCCCCCATGCTATATCATTATGATAATCAGTGGCTTAGGGATTGGTTTGGTGAGCTTGGTATCAAAACGTTTGTTGGTTCGTCAGGTCGGGTGTTTCCTGTAGAGATGAAAGCGTCTAAGTTTTTGCGGGCGTGGCTACAGCGATTGGGGTCGCAGGGCGTGCAGTTCTTTTATCGTCATGCCTGTGAAAAAATTGACGGTAATGCCATTACTTTTAATGTGCAAAATAATGACAAGATTACCCAATTTACCCAATCTTTTGACGCCATTGTCCTAGCCTGTGGCGGTGGTTCGTATCGGCGTTTGGGTAGTGATGGCGTATGGCAGGCGTGGTTTGGGGCAGATGAGCTGATGCCACTGTATGCCAGCAATGTCGGTGTGGTAAGGCAGTGGTCAGCTTTTATGCAAGACTACTTTGGGCAAGCCTTAAAAGGGGTTAAACTTTGGACGGGTGATAGGCAAACCGCCAAACAAGGTGATATTGTAGTAAGTCATTATGGCTTTGAAGGTGGACTGATTTATCAGGCAAATCGTGCCATGCGTCAAAGTTTGGTGGATAAGGGCGAGATTGAACTGCGGCTTGATTTGTTGCCCGACAAGCAGTTAAATGACATTGTGCAAATTTTTAATAAAAACCGCAAACAATCACTAAGTAACTTATTTCGTAAACTTGGGCTTGACCCCCTAAAAATTGCCCTGCTACGAGAATGTACGCCAAAAAGCGACTGGCAAGACAAAACAGCAATGGCAAATCATATCAAGGCGCTACACATCAGCTTTGATGGTTTTCGTCCGATGGATGAAGCCATTAGTACAGGCGGTGGTGTGGTGCGTGATTGCTTGACCGACAGTTTGCAATTAAAAAGGGACAAGCGGATATTTTGCGTGGGGGAAATGCTCGACTTTGACGCACCGACAGGCGGATATTTATTGACGGCGTGTTTTGCGATGGGGCAAGTGGCAGGATATGGGGTGGTGGATTTTTTAACATTGGCAAAGAAGTAAAGCGGATATAGTGGAAGTAATGAATAATTAATACAAGGCGACAAAGCCCGCAGTGTACAAGTAGTACATAAGGGCTTTGGTAACACAGTAGTGGTTATTTAGTACTTTCACTATAGAGTAAATTTGTTACCTTGCAAATTTACCAAACCTTAAAAACTGCCCCACTTGCCATGCCACCGTTTTATTAATTAAAAACTGTGAATGGGTTACAGGCATCACTAAATAATCCGTGGCATTTTCCAAAACACTTTCAGACAAATAAACCGTACCGTCATGACCACCTATTACGGTAAGCGAGCTGTGTTTATAGCGAAAATTATGATAAGTCAAAAACGCCACGCCCACACCCATGGGTTTATCGCCTGCAATAACGCCCATTTCAATGCCGTTTGGCAAAGGTGGGCACGTACCGTCCAACGCCCCAACATAAGCGTGACCGACCAAGGGCGAACACCACTGTTTGATATAATTGGCACAAACACTGCCTTGATGGGGCGTGCCAAGGCTAACGCAGCGATGAATTTGCCACTGGGGATAAGTGACAATAAAATGGCGAATGATGAGACCGCCAAGGCTATGACCGACCAAATTTAGGGGGCGTTTTGGGTTGTGATGGGTAAGTAGCCACTGGTGCAAACGCTCACTATGGCGGGCAATAGGATCGCCAAGACTGGCATAACCATAGCGTACGGTATCAAAACCGTCCTTTTGTAGGGTGCGAGCCAACGGCAAGGTGATCAGGCGGTTTTGATGTAGCCCATGTAGGATAATGGTCAGTGGTTTATTTGTCATCATATAAAAATCCTACCAAAAGTAGGATTAAAAATTAATTTTTACCACGGTAGGTAATACGCCCTTTGCTTAGGTCATAAGGGGTCATTTCTACTTTGACTTTGTCGCCTGTCAAAATACGGATATAGTGCTTACGCATTTTGCCTGAAATGTGGGCGATGATCTCGTGTCCGTTGTCAAGGCGGACTTTAAATAGGGTATTGGGTAGCGTGTCAATGACTTCGCCTTCAAATTCAATGATGTCGTCTTTTTTTGCCATAATATAAAAAAATAGAGAAATGAGCGTTCTATTTTAACACAAAATTTATAAAAAGCCAGTCAATCGGGTAAATTTAACCATAAAGGCGTTAACGGAAGTTTGGGCAGTAATTGCTGAAAGTTGTCAGGATAATAGGCATTGACAAAGTATAGACCGTCAGGTGAAGCGGTAGGTGGGGCAAGTTTGCGGTCTTTGGCGTGGATTAGCTTGGGTAAGTCATCTACGTCCATTTGTCCTGTGCCAATGGCAAACAGTACGCCCATGATGTTACGCACCATATGATGTAAAAAGCCGTCCGCTTGAATATCAAGCACCAAATACGCCCCATGCTGGAACAGATGAACGTGCGACACGGTACGTACAGGCTGACGGGATTGACACGCCGCCGCCCGTAAACTGCTAAAATCATGTGTGCCTTGTAGCAGTTTACTTGCCTGTATCATGGGGGCGATATTTAATGGCTCATAAAAATGGGTCACTTGGTGACGCAAAATGGCAGGGCGGTAGGGCTGATTTAGGGTGATGTAGCGGTAACGCCTTGCTATGGCACTAAAACGGGCATGAAAATCGGACGGCATCGGCACCAGCCAGCGTATGGCAATGTCATCGGGCAGTAGGGTGTTCGCCCCCCGAAGCCAGTTGTGGGGCGTGCGTTTGGCGTGCGTGACAAAATGGGCGACCATGTTGCCTGCGTGTACCCCTGCATCGGTGCGACCTGAAGCGATGACTTCTATGGGGTGATTGGCGATGGTGGATAGGGCGGTTTCTAGCTTTTGTTGAATGCTGACAACTTCTTCTTGGCGTTGCCAGCCCCGATATTGTGTGCCAAGAAATTCCACACCAATGGCATAAACTTGTAAATCAGTCATAATTTTCCCACTGCGATTTTGTTAGATTATCACTTAAATATAGCCACAGCAGTCGCCCATAAATGCCCGCGATGCTAAGTTGTCCGCCTGACCAGACGTGATGGTCGTATTGCCAAGCCCCTGCTTGATAAGCATCGCTAACCCCACCAAAGGGGCACATGGTGCTACACACCACAGCAACGCCTTGTTTGTGTAAGTTATCAAGAGCGGTGGCGGTGTTGTCACTATAAGGCACATTGCCTGCCCCAAAGCCAATAAGGATAACGGCAACCGCACTGCTTTGGCAGAGTTTATCAGCAAGGCTCTGGGGGTCGTTTGGCAGTAGATAAATGCTGTCAATATGGGCGGACTTGGCACGAGCTTGCAAGGTGTTAATATTGGGGGTGGTTAGGGCGGTTTTGGCGAAAGAAGGCGTACCACCAATAAAGGCATCAGCGTTTTGACTGTGGATTTTTTGGCTGTTTTCGGCAGGTAGGGACTGCTCAAAAAAGCGTATCCATACCCCTGTTTGGTGCTGGCTGTCATGGACTGCTTGGGAGATGTTATGCCACGCATCGCTATCGTCATCAATGACATAAGGGGTTTGGCTTGGGTTTAATAGGGGCTTCATGCTGCCTGTGATGATCAGTGACATATCGCTGATGTTCATCAGGGCATTTGCCAAAAACGCCGCCAAAAAACTTAAACTGTCCGTACCTGTGATAAGCACAAAACGCCTTGCCCCATGTTGATAAGCGGTGGTAATAAGCCGATAAAATTCTACAAAATCACTGGGGGTTAAACAGCTACTGTCTTTGATAATATCATTGGCTAAAATGTGCTGGGTGCTGGTTAAACGGTTGTTTAATAGAGTGCTTAAGACGGGTAAAAACACATCAGCAGACAGTGGGGCAAGGGGCGAGCCATGACAGCCGAACGTACCGCCTGCGTAGATTAAGTAGCTGTCTTGGGGATTATAATTTTGGGAGTTCATTGGGCAATTAAGAGATAAAAAATTTGCCAAATTATAACATAAAATAAAAGGCATACCGTTAAGATATGCCTTTTAGGGTGTGCCCCACTTTCACTTTTGTCGGCAAAAATGAGATAAATCGCAAATTACTCATGTTTTTTTCATGGGGTCAATAAACGCAGGCAATACTTAGAGTTTGGCAAGTTTATTGACGCAGAAAATTAAGATTTAGCCCCATTTTGTAAACAGTTGGCACAAAAACAAAACAACATCGCAAGTTTATTGAATTTTAGGGTTTGTGTAGTGAATGTGGGGCGCACCCTATATTTAACCCAATCAGCTTAAACGAGAAATCAGTGTTTGGGCGTTTTGTTTTTGGCTGTCACTGCCTGTTTGTAGCACTTCGCCAAGTAGGTGTTTGGCACTGCTGTACTCACCAAATGCCATATACTGCTTGGCTAGATTTAGCGTGATTTGAGCGTTGTCTAAGCTATCAGCAAAGGCATCATCGCTGTTTTCAGTGTCTACATCTGCCACGGTTTGTGTGGCGACAGGTGTAACCACGGGGGTGGTAGGTTCGGTGTCAGCGACTGGAGTAATTTCTACTTCAGGGGCTAGTACTGGCTCTGGAGCGATAACAGGAGCTGTTGTTTTCGGTTCAACGGGTGTAGACTGTTTGGCGGTTTCTATGTCGGTATTTGCCAAATTGTTTGCAATCACTGCCGTAGTCGCAGCAGCTACCACAACAGGCACAGCCACTTGGGCTACTTCAGCTACAGGTGAGCTAACTTCTGCATTGACAGAGTTTTCTGCTTTAATGGTGTTGTCTGTCTCTAGTGATAAATCGCCCAAATCAAACGAAAAATCATCAGTGGTGGTTTGGCTTGCTACTGGCTCAATGGGTGCAACGTCAGCTTTGGTGCTTGGTGTATCATCAAGGATAAAATCAAAGTCTAAGCTGTCGCTGCCTGCTTTGGCTTCTGTGACAACTTCCTCGGACTCAGAAACAACTGTGTCAATATGGACGGGGATTGCTGTTTCTGCTTTGGCTTCTGTCTTATCATTGGTATCAAAAGACAAATCGTCAAAATCAAAGCCACTGTCTGTTACGGCCTCTTGAGCCTTAACTTCTTGGGGTTTGGCTTCTTGAGCAGGCTCTGTTTTGTCCTCTAAATCAAAGGTCAAATCGTCCAAATCCAGTGAAGTTCCTGTAGCGGTTTGTGCGACTGGTTCGGCAGCTGGCGTTTGGGCACCCTCTAAACCAAAATCAAAATCCAAACCTTTAAAGTCGTTATCAAGTGATTGATTTTTGTCTGTCAAATCACTGCCTAAAGATAGACCGTCTAATGATAAATCATCTTGACTGTTAGTATCTTTAGAAGATTGGGTGTCTAGTGATAAATCATCAAAAGATAAGCTATCATCAGCTTTAGGGTTATCTGTTTTAGTGGTAGATAAATCGTCTAAATCCAAAGACAGGCTGTCAAAAGAAAACGCTTCTTCGGTTGGTTGTTTTGTTGTAGGCGCATTAAAGTCAATATCAGATTTTACGGCTTGAACAGGTGTGTCTAAATCCAAAGATGGGCTGTCGTCTTTTGCGGATGTATCAGTTAAAGTTGCAGTATCCGTAGCGCTGTTTGATGCTTCTAAAGAAAAGTCATCAAAATCACCCAAATCATCATTTGTATTTTTGACTGGAGCAACTTTAGTTTGAGCAGGAGCATCATTGTCATCCAGCTTTAAATCAAACTCTAAGTCATCAAAATTACTCTCGTTAGTGTTGGCTGTAGTAGGGCTACTGATTGCATTAACATCATTGTCTAAATTAAAGTCAAAGCTGTCTAGTTCTAGCTCTTTGTTGTCATCGCTGACAGATTTGGCTAGAGAAGTGTCCGTATCTAGATCTAAATTACCGCCCAAGTCTAGATTACCAACATCTAAATCCAAGCTGTTATTATCATTGGTTTGCGCTGTTTTAGTGGATGTGGTATCAGCAGGTATGCTAAAGTCTAGCTCATCCAGACCAAACTCTAAACTCTCATCAGCGACAGGGTTGGTAGTGGCAGATTTGGTTTGTGGGTTTGTGGCGATTGGGGCATCAAAATCTACATCTAGTAAAGTATCAAAAGACGCTTCAGGCTCTACTGTTTGTGATACAGGTTGCACATTAGGCTTAGGCTCGGTAGTTTGAGGCGTTTGCTGAGTGATAGGTGTATCAAAATCAAAGTCTAAATCAAATTCTTCTTCTAGCTCTTCTATTAGGGCGTTTTCAGGTGATGATGTTGCTATTTGAGGTTCGTATTGAGGCTCAATGTTGTTATTTTCAGCATCTTCGGTGGTAAATTCTAAAACCTTAATATTTACTTCTTCTTTTATCGCGACAGGTTTGGCGGCTTCAGCAGCGGCTTGTTGTGCCAGCTCATCATCAATCAAAGATTTACAAAAATCAGCTTCTTGTACTGTTTTGCTGTCAGCAATTTCACGAATTTTTTGGTGTAATTGATTGAATGTTTCGTATTGTTTGGTAACGCCATAGACTTGCAGTAGGCGCAGCATAGCACCTGTATGTCTAGGGTTGGTCATCAATACGCGTTTTAGCTCGCCAATGGCGGAGTTGTAATCTTGATTGCGTAGATAATATTCTGCATAAGCCAGTTCATCCACAGGCTTAGTTTCTGGTGGTGTCGATGCTTTGGGCGCATTCATGGTAGGCACACCCAAATTGGTAGGTTCGTCACTATCAGACAACGCCAAACGTGGATCGGCACGTTTGATTTTGGGCTGTTTATTGGAGATGATGTTGGGTTTTTTACCTTTTTGGCTTTGTAGGTATTTAAGGCCAAATAAGACGGCAATTGCAATAATTAGTATGACAATTACGGCAATGAGTAAGATGTCAATCATATAAAACTGTCCAAAATCTTTTTATGTTATTGTATGAGCGTATATTACTCTCTACATAAACTTTATCATTTAAATTAAATAAGTGAAACTTATCCGTTTTGTGTTAAAAATGGTTAAATCTTGTTTTAAAGACAAGTCTAAGAGGTGATATGCCCTGTTAAGTTTGCCAATTTTTATTTGTATTTGTTACTAAAAAAATGCGTTTATCTTAGGGTGTGTTGAACTTTAGCCATTTTTGGCACAAAAACAAACCAACATCGCAAGTTTATTAGAAAATTTAGGGTCTGTGTAGTGAATGTTCAACACACCCTATTGTTTAACGACAAAATCGAATGTTTCACACGTTGTAAAAAAGGGTTTGCACAAATCAAAGGCGCACTAAACCAATGGTAAGTGTATGACCATGAAATTCTATCATAGCCCTAACACTTACCAAAGATTCGTTACATTTTGTGTACAGTATTTAACCTAAGTAAACTAAGGTGTGGACTTTAGGGCTCTTAGGCGGGCTTCAAGTTCTGCTAATTTTTGGTTTTGCAGTTGCAGTTTGGCGGTTGCGGTTGATAGCTCTTGATTAAGCCCATTGACTCGTTTGGCACTGCTGGCGGTTTGTTGGCGGGTATTTTTTAAGGTGCCAACTAAGTCGCCATTACCACCTGCTTTGGCACTTGGCATGGGCTTAGAGTTTGTGCCAGCGGCTGCGCCTTGCTGCGTGGGTGTGACCAAAGTAACTTGGGCTTTGGGTAGTGCACGAGCAGGTTTGGCAGCTTTTGTGTTGCTGGCTTTTGGTTTAGCCTGTGCTTTGACATTACTGCTGGTGGTGCTAGGCTTGCTATGTGTGGTAGATTTTTTGCTCTTGGTGGTATGAGCTTTTGCCACGGTATGACCACTGCTGTGTTTACGTTTGGCGCTGATGGCATCCTCAATGGCTTTTTGTGAGGGAATGACTTGATAATCAGGCAAACTTAAGCTGGCCTTGGCTTTTAAGCGATTCATCTTGCCATGATTAAAGGCGTCAGGGTTGGCGCTGTGTAGCTCTTTCATGACGTCTTGTACAGGCATATTATTGACGCTGGCAATATGGTTGGCAATGCTCCATAAACTGTCACCACTTTGTACCACATAGACCGCCCCTGATGATGCTCTTTGTTCTGCTTTGGGTGTCTCGTCTTGAGCTTGGGCGGTAACAGGGGTTTCTTCGTTGTTTGGTGGTGGCAATAAGTCAGCGGCTGTTACTGTGCCCGCAGGATAAGCACGACGAGTAACTTGCTCGGTCAGGATTTGTGTTTGTGTATCAGCATTTGCCTGTTTGCTATTGGTTTTAGTGGTGCTAACAGGAGGCAGGGTTGGCACACTTGGTGTAACCGATGCGTTGATGGCATCCTCGTCAGGCAGGTCATCACTGGTGACAGGGAGGTTTTGCCAACTGTCACTGGCAACCATGGTGCTGTTGTCAGGCAGATTAAATGAACCACCAGAAGGTAGTGGCATTAACAATGTTTGCGGCTCAATAACCTGCTTACCATTATCATTTAGGTTTAATACCACATCAGCAAACGGTGATGAAATCGGCGTGCTAGATGTTAGGGTAATCTGACCTGTGGTATCAGAGGTGGGCGTAAAACGTACAGTAATCTTATCGGCAGCAGACAGCCCCATTTGCTGATAGATGTCAGCAGTGGCAAGACTGGCATTAAAGTTTTTGGCATCGATGTCCGAAACATCAATGGTCGCCGATAAAGGCTCGTGTTGGGCGGATTTGATGTTGGCTTGACCTAGTGTAACGGCATGAGCCAAACTGGTCGTACCAAGCAATGAGACCAACACAGCTTGATGAATTAACGTTGTACGAGAAGGTTTGTGCCAAGACATAGTGATCCTTTGGGAAAATATAAAAGTTCTATTGACTTTATAACAAAATATGTACGCAAATGCCAATAGATAGTGACAGTTTGCAAAATAAAGGGTACAAAATCACACTTTATTGACTTTAGGGTGTTTTAGGTGGTTTTGTCATCATATCTATGATGATGCAAACATCGTGCCATGTCATTGTTTAATAAACAATCATTATACAATAACTTACTTAAAACATCTTAATAATCATACGCATAATAAAAAAACCTGTCCTATCTTAACAAAGATAGCACAGGTTTAACAGGAATTTGCTGATTGATTTGCATAACTATAAAACTAACACAACAAATTAAATACGTCCTTGAATGATGGCAAGCATACGGCGTAGTGGCTCAGCAGCACCCCATAGCAGTTGATCGCCCACCGTAAAGGCGGTCAGGTATTCGCCACCCATGTTCATCTTGCGTAGGCGACCCAAGGCAACGTTTAGCGTGCCAGTCACCGCCACAGGGCTTAGGCGTGCCACGGTGTCGGGTTTGTCATTGGGGACAACGTCCAGCCAAGGATTGTCGCTGTCGATCAGGGCTTGCTGGATCTCTTGTAATGGAATGTCTTTTTTAAGTTTGATGGTTAGGGCTTGAGAGTGGCAACGCATCGCTCCGATACGCACACAAATACCGTCAATGTTAATTAGGTCACTGTCGATTTTGCCAAGGATTTTATTGGTTTCGGCTTGACCTTTCCATTCTTCACGAGATTGACCATTGTCTAGCTGACTGTCAATATAAGGGATTAAGCTGCCTGCCAATGGAGCGCCAAAGTACTGCTTAGGAAATTCATCGCTACGCTGTAATTCAGCAACTTTACGGTCAATCTCTAGGATAGCACTGGCAGGGTCGGCAAGCTCGTCTTTAACACCGTCATGGATATAGCCCATGCCTGCAATCAGCTCACGCATGTTGTTTGCCCCTGCACCACTGGCGGCTTGATAGGTCATCGCTGATACCCATTCCACCCAGTCACGGGCGAACAGCTCGCCGATTGCCATGAGCATCAGGCTAACTGTGCAGTTACCACCGATAAAGTCTTTTTTGCCGTTGGCAAGGGCGTTATCAATCACCGAGCGATTAACAGGGTCTAAAATGATTACCGCATCATCGTTCATGCGTAGCGAGCTGGCAGCATCGATCCAATAGCCGTTCCAACCGCTATCACGCAGTTTACTATGTACAGATTTGGTGTAGTCACCGCCTTGGCAGGTAATGATGGTGTCGCATTTGGCAAGCTCACTGATGTCGTTGGCGTCTTTTAGTGTGCCTGCAGGCGTGCCAAAATCGGGCGCATCGCCCCCTGCGTTACTGGTTGAAAAGAATACGGGCGTAATGTGAGCAAAGTCGCCTTCTTGTACCATGCGGTTCATCAACACCGAACCAACCATACCACGCCAACCAACCAAGCCAACAACCATTTTTTCTGCCATAGCAAAGCACCTTCAATCAATTAAAAAGGGTAAAAAGAAACGCTAACTATGCACTGTTATGTTTAAAAAATCAAGTGTTTTATGTCTTTTGTGGGAATTTTGTAGGAAATGACTGACAAACTTTGGCGATTTTGGCTAATGGCAGATAGGAAAGTCTTGTTTTATAATGGTCGGCATAATGTAGCTAGGACGGCTCAATTTGTTCATACCCATGCCCAATTTTCCCCCAAATTGGGTATTTTTTTATTTTAAAATCAAGCTGATGCTAGAGATAAGCCCTGTCATTAAGGTGATTTGTACGATGCTTTTTAATTGTTTGGCAAAAATTTGTGGCGTTAGGGCGTTGGCACGATATTGATGTAAGGCGGTAACATGGCGACGACATAGGGGAGATAGCACAATTAGGGCAATAAAATAATAATTTTGCCTAAATATAGCATATAATCCCAATAAAACAAACGCCCCAATCAGGGCTTGTTTATAATAAGTGATGGTCTTGTCTTTACCAAGCAAAGTAACAAGCGTGGTCTTACCTGCTTGCCTGTCGCTGTCTATATCACGCAGGTTATTGACCGTTAAAACGCAGGTACAAAGCATGCCAATGATGATGGCAAAAAGCACCGCCAAACCGCTGATTTGTTTGCTTTGTAGGTAGCTAGAGCCCAGCACATTAACCACGCCAAAAAACACAAATACCGCAAGCTCCCCTTTTGCCTTGTAACCATAAGGATTTTTACCCATGGTATAAGTGATGGCGGCGATGATGGCACACGCCCCAAGCCCCAAAAATCCCCAAAATTCATGCCCCATGCCAAGACTTAATACAAGCAGTGTTAAACCACTGACACAAATAAGCCCCACACAACCAATGATGGCATTCATCAGCATTTGTGGCGACAAGGTATCGCCAAAGTGCCTGTCGGTGCGATGTGCGTCCGTGCCCCGCTTGCCGTCGCCATAGTCATTGGCAAGGTTGGATAGGATTTGTAGGCTGACTGCGGTCAGTAGTGTTAAGCTTAAGATTAGCCAAAATTTGTTGTCTGTTATTTGTCCTTGCGTCCTAAGCTGTGTCCAAGCGATGGCGTTGCCCACCAAGACCCCAACCAAGGATAGGGGGTAAGTATGTGGGCGGGTGGCTTTTAATAAATTGACAAAAAATGACATATGATTAACAAAATTTTACGCTATTGTTACACAATCAGCGACGTACTTCTTGTACACCCCGAGCAATCAAGGCTTCTCGCCATGTGTCCAAATGATCGCCTTCGCCCAAAAATTCCACCACCAAGCCGTATTGACCGCCTTGTAGCAGGGTGTCAAATTTACGCAACACCCCCCTATCGGGCAGACTGTGTGGATCGATGCCAAGATAGATTTGGGCTTTTAGGGTGTTGGCACGCTCTATCGCCCGCGTGATGTCGTCTTTGCTGTCTAGCACGCCAAGCTCTTCTACGTTGTGTCCTGCCCCAAAATGATACCAACCTTCATCAGATAAGCGTTCTAGTGTGGCGACTATCTTGGTGTCAGGGCTGATGATTGCAGGGGCGGGTCTGGGCTTGGTGGGAATAAAGTCGTCCTTGTCGGCTAATTTTTGGTTAAATTGGCGTAATAAATTTTCGTAATAGTAAAGGTTTTTATCCAGTTCAAAGGGTTTGTTGGCTTTAAGATAACAATAAGCATAAGCCACAAACCTAGGCAGCATACCATACAAAAATACGCTGATGATCATGATGGTCGCCAAATAGCGGTTACTGTCAGCGGTAATTACGTCAGGCACAGGCAAGCCAAACAGACTGGGAATAAAGCCAATCACTGCCAAAATCTGCATAAAATGCTCGGTATTGAGCAGAGTGGATTCCCATACCAATGCATAACTTTTAAACAAAAAAAGCAAAATCAACGCCAACATAGAACCCAGTAGCCCAAACAGCCACGCTTGATGAATGATTTTACCGATTTGCCAAGTGTCGTGGCGTTTAAAGTCTTGTAGATGAATGTCAAAGGCGGTGCTTTCTAGGGGTTTTCTGGGTTTTAGCTTGTCAATGACCAGATACAATACATTATAAGAATGTGAGTTTTGTAGTCCTGCAAACCACACGATTAGCGTTACCGTATGCCAGCCAAGCAGTCCTGCCAGTACATAAAAAAAGCTGACAAAGTGCGTACTAAGCAAGCCAAACACTCCCAAAAATCCCAAAGCAAAACCTGCCATGCCATACATTCGCCCTGCCAAATTCAAGAAAAATTCGCTTTTTTGTAGGGCGGATTTTAGGGTGTTATCGCTGTCTATCAGCTCGGCACGTTTTAACAGCTTGGTAAAGGGCGTACCGTCCGTGGTCTTGGCGGTTGCCGTGGCAGTTTTGGGACTGGTGGCAAAGATATAGGACTGGCTCTCTAGCTGACGGATCAGCTCAAGGCGTTTTAGTTCAAGGGTTGTGGGCTTGGCGGTTTGGTCGGTCATGGCTTTGGGTTGGTTTTGGATTATGGGTTGTGGGTTTAGGAATTTTGTAGGTCGGTAAGCTTGGCATTTAAGCGGTCAATCTCAAGGCGTAGCGCTTCGCTGTCGTTTTTGGCAAGCTGTTTACTTAACTTTTTTAGTTGACTGCGGATTTTGGCAAGCTCAATGGTATTTTTGGCGTGCGTTTTGTCTATGGGGGCGGTCGTTTCTTGGGAGATGACGTTACTTAGGGCGGACTCAACCGAGCTTACCACAGGTTTGGTGCCTTGTTTGATGCTGTTTGCCACACGGTTTAGGTGCTGATGATAACGACTACGCAGGTGCTTTTGTTGGCTTTGACGCTGGGTGTCCGTGGGCGTGGCGTGATGGGGCACAAGGGTAATACAGTCCACAGGGCAAGGTGGCAAACACAGCTCGCAGCCCGTACACAGATCGCTTATGATGGTGTGCATGTGTTTTGCTGTACCAATAATGGCATCCACGGGGCAGGCGGGAATACATTTAGTACAGCCGATGCAGTCGTCTTCTATGATGACCGCTCGCATTTCTTGGGGTCGTTTGGTGACGGGGTTGGTTTGCCATTTGCTCTTTGTGGCGGTCAGTGGCGTGTTGTCTGTGATGCGACCGTGATTTTTTAAAATATCAAACAGCGTGTCAGTTACCGCCTGACCCCCTGGCACGCAAAGGTTATAAGGTTCATCATCTACCGCCACGCCATAGGCATAAGGCAAACAGCCGTCCATGTGACCACACAGTCCGCACTGCGTCTGTGGTAGGACATTATCCATGTCAGCGATAAGGGCTTGCGTGTCTTGGGGTAAGTCGCTGATATTAAGGGTTTGTAGTAATAAGGGTAGGGCGTTTGGGTGGTCTGGGTTCATGAAATGGACTTAAGGGGCAAGCCAAACTCGCCCTTAGAATGACAAATTAAAAAATTGATAAGAAAAACGATCGTATATTATAGCTTATTTTTGTAAATGTTGCTAAGCTGTATCAACCGCTTTTCTTAAATTGACAAAAATTGTAACATTTTAATTTGGTTAGGGTGTGCTGAACATTCACTACACAGACCCTAAATTTTCTAATAAACTTGCGATGTTGGTTTGTTTTTGTGCCAAAAATGGCTAAATCTTAATTTTCTGCGTCAATAAACTTGCCAATACTCCAGTATTGCCTGCGTTTATTTCCTTGAAAATTGTGCGATTTATCTCATTTTTGCCAACAAAAGCGAAAGTGGGGCACACCCTAATTGAGTTGGTTAGCTGATTAAGTGTTCTTTAAGTGCCAACATTTTATCACGCACTTTCATCGCTTCTTCAAATTTTAGCTCTTTGGATAGGGCTTTCATTTGTTTTTCAAGGCGATTGATTTCTTTGGCAAGCAGTTCGGGGCGGTATAAGATGTCCACGTCCACATCAGGGGCGGATAGGGATAGCGACACATTTGGGCTGTCTACTGTGGTTTCGCCTGTGTCTATCTTGTCGGTGATACTACGGGTGGCGGATTTTGGCGTGATGCCATGCTCGGCATTAAAGGCGATTTGTTTATTTCTGCGTCTTGTCGTTTCTTCAATGGCTTTTTGCATACTGGGGGTAATGCTGTCGGCGTATAAGATGGCTTTACCGCTGACATGACGAGCCGCCCGACCAATGGTTTGAATCAGCGACCGCTCCGAACGTAAAAAGCCTTCTTTATCTGCATCAAAAATCGCCACAAGGCTCACTTCAGGCATATCTAGCCCTTCACGAAGTAGGTTAATGCCGACCAGTACATCATGCACGCCCGTACGCAGTTCATGAATGATTTTCATGCGTTCTACGGTGTCAATGTCAGAATGTAGATAGGCGACTTTTACGCCATATTCTTTTAAATAACTGGTTAGGTCTTCTGCCATGCGTTTGGTAAGTGTGGTGATCAGCACCCGTTCATCTAGGGCTTTTTTGGCATTGATTTCGCTAAGCACATCATCAACTTGGGTCAGTACAGGGCGAATTTCAATGATGGGATCAACCAAACCTGTCGGGCGTACCACTTGTTCTACCACTTGCTGGCTGTGGGTCAGTTCATAATCGGCAGGCGTGGCAGAGACAAAAATGCGTCTGGGGACAATATTTTCCCATTCTTCAAAGGTCATCGGGCGGTTGTCAAGGGCGGACGGCAAGCGAAACCCATAACCGACCAAGGTTTCTTTACGGCTACGATCGCCTTTATACATTGCCCCGATCTGCGGTACGGTGACGTGGCTTTCGTCTAAAAATACCAGTGCGTCTTTGGGCAGATAATCAAATAGCGTGGGCGGGGCAAGCCCTGCATCTCGCCCTGATAAATGCCGAGAATAGTTTTCAATGCCATTACAATACCCAAGCTGGGTTATCATCTCAAGGTCGTATTGGGTACGTTCTTTTAGGCGTTGATGTTCCACCAATTTACCGTTATCTTGGAAATATTGCAGACGCTCGGCAAGCTCGGCTTTGATGGTTTGGCAAGCTTTTTCTAGCTGGTCTTTGGGGGTAACATAATGCGATTTGGGGTAGATGGTAATGCGTGGCACGGATTTGACTGCTTTGCCTGTTAAAGGATCAAACCATGAGATTTTTTCTACTTCATCATCAAATAGGGCAATGCGTACCGCCAAAGTTTCGCTGTCGGCAGGGTAGATGTCTAGCGTTTCGCCATAAATGCGGTAAGTGCCCCGCCCAAAGTCCAGCTCGTTACGCTCGTACTGCATTTCTACCAAGCGTTTGATGAGCGTATCACGGCTGACCACATCGCCAACCACCACATGAAGTAACATTTTTAAGTAGCTTTCGGGGTCGCCCAAACCATAGATGGCAGAGACACTTGCCACGATGATGGTGTCTCGTCTTTCTAGTAGGGCACGGGTTGCCGACAGTCGCATTTGGTCAATGTGGTCATTGATGGCGCTGTCTTTTTCTATAAAGGTATCAGACGCAACCACATAGGCTTCAGGCTGATAATAATCATAATAACTGACAAAATATTCTACCGCATTATGGGGAAAAAATTCTTTAAATTCGCCATACAACTGGGCGGCTAGGGTTTTGTTATGTGCCATGATGATGGCGGGGCGACCTGTTTGGGCGATGACTTGTGCCATGGTGTAGGTTTTGCCCGAACCTGTTACCCCAAGCAGTAGCTGGTCTTTTTTACCTGCATTGATGCCGTCTACCAGCTGTTTGATGGCGGTTGGTTGGTCGCCACTGGGCTCATAGGGGCTAACAAACATAAAGGGCTTGTCTTGGTCGTCTTGTTGTTTATTAAGTTGGGCAGTTTGGGCGGTTTGGCGTGTGGTCATATTTTTCTTAAAATTTGCTGTTTTGTAAATTATGTAACAAATACAGGATTTATTTTATATGGGAATGCTTAAACAAATTACAAGTCATTGGCAAAAATTTATAAATTTAATTTAAAATCAATCAATTATAAATAATTTTACCCAAACGCTTTGCCCAAGAATTGAAAAAACCTAAAACGCCTAACATATAACTGACAACAATAACTCTTGGGAATGAATATGAATTTTGAACAATATACCCATAAATTGCAAACCTTAATCCGTCAAGCCCAAAGCCTTGCCTTGGGGCGTGATAATACCAGCATCGGTTCGGCACATCTGTTGTCGGTGGCGTGCGATGATGTGGCAAATCTTGCCATGTATGAGCAGGCGGGGGCAAGTAAAGAAACTTTGCTGAAACTGGTCAAAGAATTTTTAGACAGGCAAGCGGTCACGCCCACACCGACAGGGCAAATCGGTTTGGGTCAAGACGCAATACAGGTCATTAATCTGACCGAAAGTTTCGCCCAAAAAGCCCATGATGAGTTTGTGGCAAGCGAATGGCTACTGCTGGCGTTATCCAAACAAACCGACAGCAAAACAGTGCTTGCCAAAGCAGGACTAGACAGCAGTAAATTAAACCAAATCATTACTAAAATTCGAGGGGAAACCACCGTGAACAGCCAAAATGCCGAAGATGTCCGTGGCGCACTGGACAAATATACCGTCAATTTAACCGACCGAGCAAGAGACGGCAAACTTGATCCTGTCATCGGGCGAGATGATGAAATTCGCCGAACGGTACAAGTTTTGTCCAGACGTACCAAAAATAACCCTGTGCTGATTGGCGAACCAGGGGTCGGTAAAACCGCCATTGTAGAAGGCTTGGCGCAGCGTATCATTAACGGCGAAGTGCCCGAAAGTCTAAAAAATAAACAAGTTTTATCGCTGGATATGGGTAGCTTGATTGCGGGGGCGAAATATCATGGCGAGTTTGAAGAGCGTCTAAAGGGCGTGTTAAATGAGCTTGCCAAGCAAGACGGTAACGTCATCTTGTTTATCGATGAGCTGCATACCATGGTCGGGGCGGGTAAAACCAGTGGGGCAATGGACGCAGGTAATATGCTAAAACCTGCCTTGGCTCGTGGCGAATTACGCTGTGTGGGGGCGACCACGTTGGACGAATACCGCCAATATATTGAAAAAGATCCAGCGTTAGAGAGACGTTTTCAAAAGGTGCTGGTAGATGAGCCAAGCGTAGAGGATACCATTGCCATTTTACGGGGTTTAAAAGAGCGTTATGAAGTGCATCATGGCGTAAAAATCTTGGACAGTGCCATTATCGCCGCCGCCAAGATGTCGCACCGCTATATCACCGACCGCCAACTGCCCGATAAAGCCATTGATCTCATTGATGAGGCGGCAAGCCGTATTAAAATGGAACTTGATAGTAAGCCCGAAAGTTTAGATAAACTGGACAGACGCATCATCGCCCTAAAAATGCAGCTAGAAGCGGTCAAAAAAGACGATGACGCAGGCTCTAAAGCTCAAGTGGTCAGCTTACAAAAGCAAATTGATGAGGTGCAAAAAGAATACAGCGACCTAGAAGAGCTCTATAAAGCTGAAAAAGCGTTGGTAGAAAACACCAAAAAGGCTCAAGTAGAGCTTGATAAAGCCCGTATCGCCCTTGAAAAAGCCCAACGTGAAAGCGATTTTGCTGAAGCCAGCCGTTTACAATATGGCGTCATTCCTGAATTACAAAAACAGCTTGCCGAAGACAAAGGCGACGATGAGACCGCAACCAAACTTTTGCGTAATAAAGTCACCGATAACGAAATCGCTGAAGTGGTATCGCTTGCCACAGGCATTCCTGTTGCCAAAATGCTACAAGGCGAAAAAGACAAGCTGCTACACATGGAAAACAAACTTCATGAACGTGTGGTCGGTCAAGATGAAGCGGTGCTGTCGGTCGCTAATGCGGTACGCCGTAGCCGTGCGGGGCTGTCTGATCCGAACCGCCCCAGTGGTTCATTCCTATTTTTAGGACCTACGGGCGTGGGTAAGACCGAGTTAACCAAGGCACTGGCAAACTTTTTGTTTGATAGTGATGATGCCATGGTGCGTATTGATATGTCAGAGTTTATGGAAAAGCACAGCGTCAGCCGTCTGGTCGGTGCACCCCCAGGCTATGTCGGCTATGAAGAAGGCGGTGTGCTGACCGAAGCGGTAAGACGTAAGCCTTATAGTGTGGTGCTTTTTGATGAAGTGGAAAAAGCTCACCCTGATGTATTTAATATCCTGCTACAAGTGCTTGATGACGGACGCTTGACCGACAGCCAAGGGCGAGTGGTGGACTTTAAAAATACGGTCATCATCATGACATCAAACCTAGGCAGTCATAAAATCTTTGATATGGCAGGCGATGACTATGACGAGATCAAAAAGGCGGTGATGGAATCAGTGACTGCTCATTTTCGCCCTGAGTTTATCAACCGCATTGATGAGATTGTGGTGTTTCACCCCTTGGGTCAATCACAAATGTCAGGCATTGCCAAGATTCAGCTTGCCAGACTCGCTAAACGCTTGGCGGATAAAGAGATGAAAATCGTCTTTAGTGATGCCGCCATGGAAAAACTGGCAGCGGTGTATGACCCTGTGTTTGGGGCAAGACCTTTAAAACGCACCATTCAGCAAGAGATTGAAAACCCATTATCTATCAAGCTGTTAAGTGGCGAATTTTTGCCCCATGACACCATTTCGGTCGATGTGGATAATCGGGATAATTTTAGCTTTAGTAAATTATTGGTCAGTTAAGCTGGCGATAACTGCACCATAAAAAAACAGGTTGGCGTAAATCCAACCTGTTTTTGTGTTTGGGTGTTTTACCAAACTAATGCACTGGCGCTATTTTGACTGATAAAACCATCAGGAATTTTACCGTTATCGGCTTGCCAACGAGCAAAGGCACGGCGAGTGTTTGCCCCTGCCACCCCGTCCGCTGTGCCTGCATCATAACCACGATTGTTTAAGTTTTGTTGTAGGCGACGGGTTTGTTCAGACGATAATGGGCGTTCATGACGTGGCCAACTGGCGGTAATACCACTTTTGCCACTGATACGTTTGCCAAGCAGTGCCACCCCTAAGGCATAGCTTGATGAGTTATTATACACTTTAATCACGTCAAAGTTAGGCGTAAGCAGTAGGGCAGGACCATTGATGCCCGCAGGTAGCCAAAGTTCGGCAGACGTGTTGCCGTCTAGCATACCGCCTGTTGTGGGCTGTAATCCTGCACTTTGCCATTGGTTTAGCGTGCGTTTTTGTCCGATTAGGGCATAATCAAAATTGGTGGGCAGTCGCACTTCATAATAAGCGTCCACCCCGCGAATCCAGCCACTGTTACTTAAATAATTAGCGGTACTAGATAAAGCGTCCGAGATTGTCCAAGGGTTTTTTGTGCCGTCATTATTGCCGTCCACGCCTTGAGCCAGCCACGTGGACGGGATAAATTGGGTGTGACCCATGCCACCTGCCCATGAACCTTTAAGCTGACCACGAGTCACATCACCACGTTCAATCATCTTTAGCATGGCAACAAGTTCTCCTTCAGCAAAGCTGCGTCGGCGACCGTCATAAGCAAGGCTAGATAGGGCATTTACCAAATCTGTGTTGCCCGTGCCTGCCCCATAAGATGACTCAATCCCCCAAATGGCAACCACAACTTCTCTAGGTACACCATATTGACTTTCTAGGCGAGACAGTAGACTTGGGTATTCGCTGACTTGTTTTTTGCCACTGTTAATGCGGTTGCTAGAAGCGGCAGATTCGACATATTCCCATGGCATTTTGGCAAATTCGGCTTGTTTGCCATCCAGTGAAATAACCTGCTGATTTAGGCTTGCTGAGTTCATCAGGTTATAGACATCACTGCTGGCGTGTCCTTGGGCGATGGTGCGATTGATAAAATCGTTTTTCCATTCGTTAAAACTGCCGTAATGACGCATCTCTTGGGGTGGAGCAACTGGGGTGGGGGTCACGGTGGCAACTGGCGTAGGCTTAACCTGTGTGGGCGTAGGCACGGGTGCAGGCGTGGGAGCAGTAGGCTGCTGCTTGGTGGGGGGTGTTTGTAGTATTTGAATGTTGGGGTTGTCATTGCGGGGGGCAGAGCCACAAGCGATTAAAGCACCTGACATAAAGGCGACAATACTAAGATAAAGGATATGTTGTGGGCGAAAGTTTCTCATAGGTTGCTTGCTTAATCAGGTGGTGGTTAAATAATCAAAAAAAGATATTGAATTTTAATGATAAATGCCCAAAAAATCAAATTTAAATTGTGTGATAATGTTTATTGGCTTTTGAAGGTGCAAAATAAATCCCCAAGCCATGATAGCTTGGGGATTTATTAGAATAGTGGCATCCCATAGGGGATTCGAACCCCTGTTACCGCCGTGAAAGGGCGGTGTCCTAGGCCTCTAGACGAATGGGACACAGTGTGTAAAACTCAATGTTAATTGGCTTTACCAACTTTCGGTGCTTTCACCTTGATCCGAAAGTGGGGCTATTATAACAAAGATTTTGACAGCGTCAAGCGATTTTTTAAAATTTTTGCAAAAAAATCGCCCTAGTCTTTAAAATTATTAAATTGTAACGGCACGCCAAACGATTTTTCTTTTAAAAATGCCATGGCTTGCTGCAAATTATCCTTTTTCTTGTCGCTGACACGCACTTTATCGCCTTGAATGCTGGCGGCAACTTTGAGATCGGATTCTTTGAGGGCTTTGCTGATTTTTTTGGCACTGTCGCTGTCTAAACCGTCTTTTAGATTGATGACTTGTTTAACGCTTTTGCCTGACGCATTTTTGTCTTGGGGGTCAAGCGACTGCAAATCCACGCCACGCTTAATCAGCTGTTTTTCAAAAATGGCAAATACGTTATCTACTTGCAGGTCATTATCGGCGGTGATGGTCACGGTTTTGGCTTTTTCGTTTAGCTCAACTTTGATGTCACTGCCTTTAAAATCAAAGCGGGTGGCGATTTCTTTGTCGGTGTTACCGATGGCGTTACGCACTTCTTGAACATTTAGTTCTGATACAACGTCAAATGAGGGCATGATGTTTCCTTAACAATTGGGGCTCTTGGTGAGCATGGGGATTTCGTTAAAAATATGACAAAACAGTTCAGCGGTTTTTTGGGTGTCGTATAGGGCACTGTGGGCATGATTGTTATCAAAATCAACGCCAGCCAGCATACAGGCACGAGCCAGCACCGTATGACCCAGTGCCAAAGCGGATAGGCTTGCGGTATCTAGCACGCTAAAAGCATGAAATGGCGAATGGTTTTTGCTGTTGGTGCGGGCGGTCACGGCATTAACAAAACCCAAATCAAAATGAGCGTTATGACCAACCAAAATACACTGACGACAGCCATGCTGTTTTTTGATGGCTTTTAATGCCTTAAAAATGCGTCTGATGGCGACTTTTTCGTCTTCGGCAATGGCTTTACGAAACGGGCTGTCGGGATTAATGCCTGTAAATTCCAGTGCCGAGCGTTCCAAATTTGCCCCGCTAAAAGGCTCAATATGGGCGTTTAGGGCTTCGCCTTGATACAGTTTGCCGTTATCGTCCATTAAAATTGGCACACAAGCAATCTCAAGCAGGGCGTCTGTCTGAGCGTTAAAACCTGCGGTCTCTACATCGACCACCACAGGCATAAAGCCCCGAAACCGCTGTGCTAAAGGGCTTTTGTCGCTTGGGCTTGGGGTTTGATTGTCGCTCATAAAACTTGCCACGCTAAGGTTTGTCCTGCCAGTAGGGGGGTTAGGGTTTTGCCGTCTAGGTAGGGGTAGCTGTCAGGCACGGTTTGCGCTTGTTTGATGAGCGTGATGGTGCTGGTATTGACAGGCAGACCATAGAAATTTGCCCCAAAGACACTGGCAAAATTTTCTAATTTATCAAGGGCATTCATGCTTTCAAAGGCGGTGGCGTATAGGGGCAGGGCGTGCAGTGCAGAATAACAGCCCGCACAGCCACAAGCGGCTTCTTTGGTGTGTGTGGCGTGGGGGGCAGAGTCGGTGCCTAAGAAAAATTTGGGGTTGCCTGATGTGGCGACTTCCAAAAGACGCTGTTGGTGGTCGGCACGCTTTAGGATAGGCAAGCAATAAAAGTGGGGCTTAACACCGCCCACAAGCAGATGATTGCGGTTAAATAATAGGTGCTGGGGGGTGATGGTGGCGGCGACATTATCCCCTTGGGCAAGGCAAAAATCGGCAGCATCACGGGTGGTGATGTGTTCCATGACGATTTTTAGATTGGGGAAGTTTTTGATGATTTGGCTTAACACATCGTCCAAAAAGCGCTTTTCACGATCAAAAATATCCACCGTATCATGAGTCACTTCGCCATGTACAAGCAGAGGTAAGCCATATTTTTCCATGGCAGAAAACACCACGCCACGCCCCAAAATATCAGTCACACCGTCCGCTGAATTGGTGGTCGCCCCAGCAGGGTAGAGTTTGACGGCGGACACCACGCCACTTTCGGCAGCGGTTTTGATGTCGTCTGCGGTGGTGTGGTCGGTCAGATACAGCACCATGCGTGGCTCAAAGGCTTCGATACGCTCTTTGGGGGCGTGGCTGTCTTTGGCGACTTGTAAAATCCGTTCACGGTAGGCGAGAGCCTGCTCGGTAGTTTTGACAGGTGGCACAAGGTTTGGCATACAGATGACACGGTTAAAACTGGTCAGGGCATGGGGGACAGTGGTTTTTAGGGCGTCATTATCACGCAAATGAATGTGCCAGTCATCGGGCTGGATTAGGGTTAAAGTGGTGGTCATGGCAATTTGATGAATAAAGAATGTAACGTTCTATTTTAAGGCTTAGGCAGGGTTTGTCAAGGCTAAACCTAAATTTTGGGCAAAATAAAACCCACTTAATAAAGTGGGTCTTAATCAGCATTAAAATAATGGCGGAAGCTGAGAGATTCGAACTCTCGGTGGGCTATAAACCCACGCCGGTTTTCAAGACCGGTGCATTCAACCGCTCTGCCAAGCTTCCATATCGTAAAATTATTGATTATTTGTATTGGTTAATTTATAACAGTCAATACAAGAAAATTTTAATACAAAAAAAATAATGGCGGAAGCTGAGAGATTCGAACTCTCGGTGGGCTATAAACCCACGCCGGTTTTCAAGACCGGTGCATTCAACCGCTCTGCCAAGCTTCCGATGG
>RRZU013473722.1_pt1 | contig 55176 bp, 47 predicted proteins | sample 2165561 | NCBI WGS metagenome assembly RRZU01 (sample SAMN10456909, study PRJNA506462) | wastewater metagenome | isolation source: wastewater sludge | place: USA: Moscow, Idaho
ACAACAAAAAGAAATACTCCATTGATAAACTCCTCGAACAAATCGAGAAGAATAAAACAGTTCCTACAACCTTTAGTGTGTCGGAACTGGAATGGGTACTCGCCTACGATACCCCAGATCCTAAGCGTGTCGAGAGCGCAGATACAGCGGTTCCTGGAATCGTTACTTACCTTAACCGTCAACCAGTCATAATTGACGGGCTGCATCGGCTTCAAAAGGCTAAACAGGAAAACAAGAAATACCTGAAGGCTTTTATTGTTACTGATGAACTGCTTGAGAATGCTCAAGTGAAAAATTAATTTGTCTTTGAGGTATTCATGATTCTTTATCCAGCATTTTACCGAAAGTACGGGATTCGCAATCCCTCGTACTTGGTATCCCCTAATCCGATTGCGTTTCAGGATTTTGAGTTTCCACGCTCTGCTATCTGGCACTATGTGCCTTTTGATGGAGTAGGAGTAGGCCCAAGCAGCAGTGAGTTTGTGCTGCGCAATGTGGAAAAGCGAATCTTCGTTCAACACATCGGGCATTTGTCATCTACCTTGGGCGAGCCACGCGTAGCTACGACTTCTCGCGAAGCAGAGCGGCGTGACTTCCATATGCGTAACAAACGCTTTCGCCGCATCTTTGATGCCGCTACCGATGTCAGTGACGACAACGCACTGATCATTATCAACTACGCAGGAGCCGATAAGAACTACACGTACGTGCGTTCTGTCTACCGTGCATACTACGCATGGTACAACCTGCAAAAGACTGTGTTCACGGAGATGAACCGTTTGGCTGAGAAGTCACAACGGGATCAGTACCTCTTTGTGGATATCCCAAAGACACTGCCTCCAGTTAGCAAGCTCGATCGGGGCACAGTAAAGCTCGATCAAGAAACAGTCAACACTTTTAGCACACCGGAACACATGTTCCTCTTGGAGCTGTGGAAGTGGATCGATCCAGAAACCCGTAGCACATCGCTGTTCGACACGATCTCGGTGGCTAACTTGAATAAGATCAATTTGGTCTTCAAGGAAGGTGATCGCTGGACGATCCTGAATCTGGGTCAGTTCAACAGCTGGCGTTATGTGAAGACTGAGCTCAAAGCTGAAAAGCAAGAGTTCAAGCACGAACCTAAGGACTTGCAAAAGCGCTTGCTGCGCAGCTACATGTCCATGATGGAAACTCGCACGATTACGTCAGTAGCTGATGACGAAGCACCAGTGCCAGACACTAAAGTGGGTGAGAAAGAATCCACCAGCGATACCACCAAACACCAGGAGATTGAAGCCCTTATCTCCAGTATGGATAACGACCTCAAGCAGCTTGAAGCACTGGACAGCAATATCCCTGAAGAAGCCACTACTGCCAAGCTTGCTAAGAGCTTGATCAAAGACGGCATTGTTGATCCCAAGGACTTCGATGTAGTTATTACTCCGCAAGAGCAGATCAAAGTTATCTGTGATCGACTGACCGAAGACGGTCTTATGTCCGGTGGCGAATACAACAAGTTTCGCAAGCATGTGGAAAAGTTCAATGACTTGGATTCCCCTCAAAAGGGAGTCAAGCTCAAAGACTACATCAAGATCAGCAAAGCTGATACTGTCATCACTGCGCCTACCAAGATCCGTGATATTGCCACGGTTCCTGATAAGACAATGTTGGAGTCTACATTGATTGACTTCGATAAGCGGTATATTGAAAACATCATGCAAAAGGATATTGCATCCATGGTGGTGCACACCCAAGCTGCAGGATTGGTGGTAACTAACTACGAAGTCAACGAAGAAGAAGATATCCTGGGTAAGTTCGCAGTGCACTCTGTGCGACTGAACCCTATCGTGGGTGCTCCTTCCACAGTTCACTTTAAGATCCCTGTGTTCTCCCCTAGCGGTGAATTCAAATCTGGTGGTGTGCTCTATCGATTTAGCAAACAGCGCTCTGATATGCCAATCCGTCAGATCAACCCCAGTCGGGTTGCGCTGACTACCTACTACGGAAAGTCTTTCGTGACACGCTCTGAAAAGCGGGTCAACGATTACGGCAACTGGGCACGCACCCAGATCATGAGCCGAAGCATGGGTGAAGGCGTCAGCATCACTGGCGTGAATATTGCCAATGTATTCGATCACGAGTTTGTCGCTCCTCGTATTTACTCTGCGATTGCACAGAACATCGCATCGTTTACATTCGGGAACTATTCCTTTAACTTCAACCATAAAGAGCGCGAAGCACTTTATGGCGCAGAGACTCTTAAAAAATACGAAAAGCGTGGTTCTCTGGTAGTGGGTAAAACCAAGCAAGGAGAATACATTGTCCTGGACAAGGATAGCTTCTTCTACGAAACCAATACTGGCTCCTTAAAGCCTATCGGTCCTTTTGAGACCATGTTGGGTTTGGATGCCACGCAGGCTCCTGTGGAGTTCAGCGAAACCAAGGTGTATGGCAAGTCCATCCCCACGGGTATTGTTCTGGCTTACCTCTACGGTTTGGATAACCTCATGAGCATGCTCAAGGTAACTCCGCGCCGGGTCAATGCAGGACAACGCTTGAATCTGCAAGACCACGAATACGCAATTGTGTTCAGTGATGAAACATTGATTTTCTCCAAGGAAGATCGCACTGCTAGCCTTTTGCTGGCAGGTTTCCGTGAATACGAGAAAGCTACTAAAAACTACAGTGTCTACACCTTCGATAAGAAAGGTGTTTACCTCAATATCCTGGAGCACTTCAACATCAGTGCTCGGTATCTGCGGGAGATTGAATTGATGGACAAGATGTTCGTTGATCCAATCAGCCGTGAACTCCTGCAAGAGATGAAGGAGCCTGAAACGTTCCGTGGTTTGTTAGTGCGCGCTACCGAGCTGCTTACCAAAGACTACCATCCACATTCGCTGGATATGAACTACATGCGCCTTAAAGGCAATGAACGTATTGCTGGCGCTATCTATACTGAGATGGTCAATGCGATTCGCGAGCACGGCTCTCGGATTGGCAAGGCTAACTTCCCTATTGAGTTGCATCCCTATGCAGTCTGGAAGCGTGTTACGGAGGATTCCTCCAAGATGCTGGTGAACGACATCAATCCGATCCAGAACTTAAAGGAAAGCGAAGCTGTTACGTTTGGCGGCACAGGTGGGCGTAATTCCCGCTCTTTGACGCGGGATACCCGTGAGCACCACACCACTGACTCCGGTATCATCTCTGAAGCCACACGCGACAGCTCCGATGCAGGTATCAGCACTTTCACCAGTGCTAACCCTAATCTGAACTCTGTACGTGGCACAGTAGATGTAAAAGCTATCAAGGACATTAGTCCTACCTCACTACTCAGTACCTCAGCGCTTTTGTCGCCGGGGTCTGATAAAGATGATCAAAATGGGTCCCACATTACAGTAATGTAGTGCTGGAATTCTCCTTAATTGCTGGAACCCCTTAGAGCTCTACCACCAAAGCGAAGCTAGTAATAGCAGGCGTAACGGTTTGAAAAGAAAGCCATGCTCGTGAGAGTCTGGTGTAGAGATTGGGAAATCAGCAGCCAAGCTATCCATGACAATAGAAATCATGGAAGAAGGTTCAACGACTATGGCCTTATCAGCCAGTACCTGCAAGCGCGGGGAAATGGGAGACTACCTGTAAAAGGTAGAAGATATAGTCTCAACTTCTGGGGAAACTCAGAGCGGTGTTTATCACCGGAATTGGAAATAGCGAACCAATTCAAAGATTCTTGCCAAAGCGAGTAAATTTTATCAACATTCAGCAAAGCCATGGGGTTGCGTGTAATGGTTACACTCCTGCTTATATCCGCACCGGATACGAACAAGTACTCATTCACCGTGTAGGTGAAGGATACGGCAATACTGCCAAACAAGACGGTAAGGTGATTGCTAAGTCCAAAGACGGCATGACTGTGGAATACAAAGACGGAACCAAAGAAGGCTTCGTTATTGGCAGGCGCTTTGGTAAAGCCCCTGACTTTATCGTGCCGCATTCAATGCAATCTGATCTGGAAGAAGGATCTAAGTTCAAAGCAGGAGATATCCTGACTTATAACTCAGGTTACTTCCAAAAGGATACTATCAATCCAAGCAGCGTGCTGTGGAAAGCCGGTGTGACTACTCGTGTAGCCCTGCTGGAGTCACGCGCTACCCACGAAGATGCTTCTTCGATCTCTAAAGCTTTGGCTTCTAAGATCATCACCCAAGTTACCAAAGTCAAACAGATCACTGTTGAATTTGGTCAGACAGTTAAAAACCTCGTAGATGTCGGATCTAAAGTAGACCACGATACCGTGCTTTGCGTGATCCAGGACTCCACTACAAGCGCTTCGAATCTGTTCGATGAGCGTACTCTTAATACTTTGAGAGCCTTATCCAGCCAAACCCCTACAGCAAAACTGATGGGTACGGTGGAGCGTATCGAGGTGTATTATCATGGTGACAAAGAGGACATGTCTCCTACTTTGAAGGCCATTGCTGATGCATCAGATCGCGCTTTGGCTCAACGCAACAAAGCACAAAGCAAACAAGCTTTTACGGGTTCTGTGGACGAGTCCTTCAGAATCGATGGAGAGCCTTTGCTCTTGGACACTTTGGCTATCCGTGTTTACATCACTGCAGATGTTCCTGCGGGGGTGGGCGATAAGGTGGTGATTGCTAACCAGATGAAGAGCGTAGTCTCTGAAGTCTTGGACCATGACGTTACCACTGCAGACGGTTTGCCCATTGATGTTATCTTTGGCGCTCAGTCTATCTATAACCGGATTGTCACGAGTCCCTTTGTGCTAGGCACTACCAATGTTTTGTTAGGATTGTTCAGCGATGAAGCTGTAAGGATTTATGAAGGCAAATGACCATGACAACTGATACCACTCAGCCAGGTTTCCAACAAAACCTGACCACTATCTCCAATGCGGTTGAGCTGGTTGCTCACGCTGCAGTGCGAGCTACCCAAGGAACGTCCTACGACTTCCTCAACGGCAGCGAGATGACACTCGATGCAGTGCGTGACACTGCAGTCGCTCGCTTGGCTCAGCACTTGAAGCTGAACAACCAACCTGCCACTCAGCAAGGGTAAGCATCATGATCAATGAATCCACCTACCAAAAAAGCTTTAACCTGGCAGCTGTCGCAGCTGCTGCTGGTTTGACTCTGAGCCCTGCTCAGAATACTCCACTGCAAGAGCTGGTCAAGAAATCCACCTACATGGGTGAAACTCTGGCTCTCTCGCCTACTGACAACGTCGTGGCTAACGCCAGCGTGTCGAGCAACAACACTGCCCACAACGAATCGATTGATTACTTCATCGGTTTGGTAGCCGATGCCACACAACAACACTTTGCGCATGCTCGCAACGTGGTGGCTGAAACTGTTGGTCGTATCACAACAGCCGTCACAGCTGTCATGCAAAACGCTGTGGTTGATCCGGTCTCCAAGTTCTGCATCGTCATGAACGGTCTGCCTGAACCTCTGGAACAAGGCAGCTTCTTTCGCGATGTGCAAAAGCACGCTTCGTCGAACACCTTGGCTCCTCGGGCTTTCTTCAAGTTCAAACCCAAGTCGGATACTGAACTGGTTGAAATCCTGATGACAGGATCTGCCGTCCTGGATGAACGCATCCAGGAATGGCTCAAAACCATTGATTTCGCGCAAGTGCGTGATATCTGGAACAACTACTTCGTGGATCAGTCACTCGTGGAAACACGCAACGTGCCTGAGTTCTCGTTTACACTGACTGCTCCAGGCACTGGTCTGAATGCATCCTTGATCGTGCATTTGATTGCACTCAAGCTCTCTGCAGTGATTCTGCCTGATTCTGGTCATGGCCTGGATATGTACAAGATCCTGGTCGATGAATTCCTGGAGTTCAGTGCTAACCGCATCGTCGCGGCTAGTGTGAGCTACGAGACTGAGAAGACCAACGGCATTGTGGTGCAGACCTACAACCGCACCAAGTCCAGCGTTTCCGTGAACCGTACAGTTTATCTGGACTGGCTCAAGAACGGCGGCACGAATGAAGTGCTGTTTGCCGGTTTGCTCAACCAAATCGTTTTGGTGTCTGTCAAAGACCTGGACGAACACAAGGATAAACTGCTCAGTTTGTGGGACGGCTATCTGAGTATCTCTCAGAACCGCTTTCGCAACGAGATGTTCAACCAATATCTCGCTACACTACGCACAGCGTTCTTTACGGATCTGGACCAGGTCATCGGTGAAGAAGCCGAGTACATGCAATCGAACTCCAATGTTCGCGTGAGTATTTCCGGCTTGTTTGAAGACGAGCTCTCTCGCTTGGCTCCTAGCTCCCAAGAAGACATTGCGCGCACAGTGTGCACTTTGGTGGGCAAAGCCCGCTACTACTACACGGATGCTTACAAGATCCTCACCAGCATTGATGAGATCGCGCAAGCAAACCCCAAAGCCCAGATGAACGAAGTGGTTGCTATTGCGCACATCGAATATCTGTGCGACTTCGTGGCTGCACAGATTCGCGTCAATTAAGCATTACTAACTTAACATGGATTACAAACATTTAGTGCGTGATCCAGCGCGAGTCAAAGCCAACCTCGTCAAATTAGCTGATGGCTCTTTGGTAGCGAAGGTAGATTGCAAAATCTACTTTCCTGCCAGATATGCCGAACGCTATTTGGCAGAGATCAGTGCAGACAATCGAGTCGCTGGTATCTTTGCTTTGGTCATGGAAGACAAGTATTACTCTGTGTGTAATGTTTGCGCTATGATCAAGCTCAACCCTACGACCATCAATAAGGTCAAATTCAACGAAGAAGATTACTACGAGTTCTTCTTTCCCAAAGGCTCTACGATCTCTCCGAGTTTGGATCTGGTCAAGAACGACGTTCTGGTCTATCGGATCTATGACGAGTTCTTCTCCAAGGCCAATATCCCGTGGTACTTTAACTACGAGGATATGGGATATATCTTCATGACAGCTAAGAAGCATGCGAATGCCAACGTGGGTGAAGACCCTAAGGTGACGCAATTGCTGGTGTCTTTGATTGGGCGCCAAGCTGCGGACAAGAACCTTTACTATCGCACTTTGATCAAGTCCCGTGATCAAATGCTCAAAACCCCTCCTGCCTTTATTCCCTTAAAGAGTGTAACGTACGCTGCAACGAATACAACGAGTAAGCTCGGAGGTTCGTACTTTGATGTGGGCGTGCGTTCTGCTTTGGTGAATCCATCAGATCGGGTCGAGAAAATTGAACAGATCCTGCGTCGCTGAAGATCACGCAGGTATCATTTGAACTTGACTACAAGGGAATCGAACTGAAATGGCATCCAACACTATCCGCTTTAGCTGCACATCACTGCAAGGTACAAACAAAAAAGGCATCCTGACCAAAGACGAGCACGGCTACTATAGTCAGCCTATCGGTGGTTTGAATGTACTGAACTCTGCTGGTATGTACTATACATACCAAGGCGCTAAGGCGCTCTTTGAAGAATCGAGCGCTTTCATGCGACGTGTGCGACGTGGTGCGTTGCGCGGTGAAAACGGTCACCCCAAACGCGGTGAACGCCAATCCATCGATGAGTTTGCATCCCGTGTGCTGACCATTGACGAGTCCCGCATTTGCGTGCACTGGCGCGATATCTCGCTGGACTTCAATAACTACAAAGACCAAAACGGTCAACCCATCGTAGCTATCATTGGCTCGTTCACTCCAGCAGGTGAGCTGCGGCATGTGGTAGAAGAAGCTGTTCAAAACGGTTTCCAAAACTCGTGCTTCTCTATTCGTAGTTTCACCGAAGACTACTACGTTCGCAATGTGTTGCATCGCGATATCAAAACCATCATCACTTTTGACTTTGTCAATGAACCGGGCATCTCTCACGCAGAGAAGTACAAGTCACTGACTCTGGAGTCCTACAACGACTCTGTGATGACGCGCAGCCAAATTGAGCGCGCTTGCCAGCGTCAGACGCTGAACATGGGTATGGAGTCTGGCGCATTCACTGCACAAGAACTCATGGATTCCTTTAACTGGAAACCAGGCACCAGCATCGCCAATGAATCCACTGGCATCTTGGTTCCTAACAAACCAGCTTACATGCGTTGGTAAACCACTAAACGGCATAAATGCATACTCCGGGGATCAAACCCTGGAGTATGCTAAATATGCTGTATTGGAAACAAAGACGCCATAATTGCCAGAGGGGTGGTCCCTCTGGCAAATACAGCACAATGTGGACACTTCCCAGTGCCACACTGCAACCCGACTCTTCCCAAAGTCGAGCACCCTTTTAACACCCTTAAGAATAACCATCAGACCAAAGCGATTTAGTCCATATATATTAATCATTTCCATTACAATTTTAATCACAATGAAAAAAATCTCAGACACTTATTATCGTGGTGTACAGCAGCAGCACTGTTGTAAAAAATTTCTAGCTTATCCCTAGAATATGAAGGAACCACTTTTCAAAACCCAACTTCAAACCCAAGTACAGTAATGCCAAAAACCACAGTTACCTATAACGGTGTAGCGTATAACGCTAACCGATTGCTGGGTGCTTCCAGCAACTGCAGCAAGGTCTTGATTCCCGGTGACGCCTTGCTCGTTGCTGAAGATTGTCTGATGTCTGAAGGCTCTACAACCTTAGTCATCAAGGAATTGGACAAGTACATTGTCCTGGTGAAAGATCCTGCTTTGGTGTTCTCCGAGAACAACCAATGCGTGCTGCTGTCCAAGTTCGCTATCAAAAGCGCACGCCAAGACAACCAGTACGAAGAAACTGCTGCGCGCATGTTCGATCGCATGAACGCCCCGCGGCGCGACAACCGCTTCGGTCGCTACTAATTTAAGGACTAGCTTCCTTAAACCTACAGGCTCATAAAAAGCCCGTAGTCTCTGAGCACGATAGCTGTTAACTACAGCGTCTGCATTTTCCCTTAACGCGTTAATCAACCCTTTTCCCAACGAAAGACTGACAGTCATGACTACTGAAAACAACACAACGATCACTGAAGCCCAACGCACCCTGGCCGATGTCATCAAAGCAGCCATCGCCCTGGACAAGGACACCGGCGTCGGTACAGCCTCCAAGGACACCTGGAAGAACATCCTGGCCGCCACTGATGTGACTGAAGCCGAATACCTGAAGGTCAACACGTTCCTCAAGGATCTGGTGCCTGCTGGCAACCTGGCTCTGGCCGAAGCAGCACTGCCTGTCTTTGAAGCCAACAAGGAACTGGAATCCGCATCCGTGAAGATCAAGCTCGCCGGTGGCGACAGCCTGAAGCTGGGCATTGATCGCCGCGTTGAGTTCCCTGTCCCTGGCAAGCCAGACGAGCCCAAGATCGTTCGCTACGGCGCATCGCTGGCCAAGCTGCAATTGGCTGCTACCAAGAACTCTGGCCTGTCCAACGTGCACTCGCACATCAACGACCTGTTCGCGGCCGCTTTGAACAAGTAAGCTTTTAGCTTACCTTTGAGCCAATGAAAAAGCCACCAGGGAAACCTGGTGGCTTTTATGCCGTCCTTTCTTTTTTGGTTTTAAAACATACACTAGGATAATTCTTTGAGTCCACTATCATTTTTAGTAGCTCATGTCAATCCTAACCCTTTACTGGAACCAACGTGTCAACAATACAATACCCTAGCGAAGCGCTTGATGATCCAGAAACCATTCAAGCTATGCGGAAATACAACGAGGGATTTAACACGAAACCTACAGTGCTTGAGCAGCTGCAGCGCCACCTGTGCAGCATGTCATCCAGACTAGGCTGCAACCTAGAATTCGCCCCAGAGCAAAAGGATCAAGTCAATCGTCACAAGTACCTGGTCAAGTCCAGTGATGCTACTGTGATGGAAGTGGTCTTCTGTGCTCATGGTCCTTTGTCCAAAAGTCTCTCTACAGTGCGTACTCCGCAAAGTATCGGTCAGTTCAATCGGTTCCTGGAAAAGCTCGCTCTTCAGCTTTCCACTCCAATGAACGGTGTCATCACCGATATGCTTCGGATCATGTGCGTGAGCAATGAATCTACTTTCACCATCGACTCGTATGGTGATGAACAGGAATCGACTCTCGTCTTAGAGAGCAGCAAGTTGCGTCAGCGGTTTGAATTCATCATCCATCCCGCCTAAAGCAAATAGCCACCATAATAGCCATTACCAAGGATTACCCCTGGTAATGGCTTATATGCCGCCTAGTAGGCGTTTAAGCTGGAATCAGTGGCATACCACTGACAGCCAGTCGCAGAGTGTTCAGCCCTGTTTTGTTCACGAACTCCACGCTCAAGAGGCCGCTGGTGCCGGTAGCAAAGTTCAAAGCCAACTCATCGTTCCATGAAGCAATCGGGAATTCCAAAGACTGAGTTCCATTGAACACACGGAAGTGCGTTGGTGTGGGAGCTTTGGTTTCCACGTTGCGATCAATCAGAGGTTTGCTGTCTGCGTACAGAGCAGCCAACCATTCTGTCTGTGTCGTCTTACCAGAGCCCAAGCGTACCTTCCAGAGGTTTGCGTTGACCATAGAGGCACGGGCATAGATACCTTCACCGTAGTAAGGATTCTGTCCACTGTCAGTAGCCACCAGCCAATGGGTGACCGGAGTCACCACCGTACCGAGTTCTTTGAGGATCACTGTCAGAGTCTGGGTATGGATGTAAGGCTTGAAGATGCCACTAACATCGCGCAAGTTCACATGGACCGACAGGTTCTGTGCTGCGTTCATCAAAGCAGGATCAAACGCGGCGGTGTTAGCGTTATAGCGCACTGCAGCTGTAGCGTCAAACAAAGTCTGACGTGTGAGGTCAAGCATGAACCAACGCATCGTGTACGAAGCAGTAGCAGTCACCCATTCAGGATAACCAAAGAGCTTAACGGTAAAAGCACCGTCTTGCGCAGTAGCTACCAAAGTGAAAGGTTGGACTACGTACTTACCATCTCCAGAGACAGCACCGTAGCTGATCTCTGATGGATCGAGTTTGTAGCGCAGCACGAGCTCGCTACGCTGAGAGGGAACAGAAGCCACAAAAGACTCCAGCCCCAGCATAGCCATCTTAGTGCCGTCCACTGGATACTCACGGGTAGATCCGTCGCTGTAGTGTACAACACCATACATGTTGAAGTTCTGCAAAGGAACGTTCAATGGATACTCCAGCAAACCTGGCACCGTAGCGCTCAGGAAAGGAGACTTCAGGCTGATATGTGAGATGTACTTGGTAGGAGCACCCTGGCCACGGATGAACGAAGTGTTCTCAATGGTCATCGTGTCTTTACGGACCACGTTGTTTTGTGCGTTATACGCCACCACCGTTACCAGTTCACCGTCGGCAAGTGCTTCCTTGGTGTGACAAGGAACAGGCACCTTGATACTCACGTTGGTGTGGGTATCGAGCTCAGCCAACTCCAGTGGAATGTTGTTGGTCACAAAGTTTCCACTGGCATCAAACAAGAAGCTGATCACCTTACCGGTGGCAGCGCTCACGTCTGTGCCGCGGAAAATCTTGATGTAAGTATTCATTGTGCCAGGAATGCGAAAACGCGCATCCACAGCCAATGCATGAGGAACCACTGAAGTATCCAGATACACCAGATGGTTAGCACCGCGATCGCCATCCAGACTAGACAGGCCCGTGTTGTCCACGGGTTCCATCGTAACCAAGAGCGTCATGGGGTCAATGGACAGCACGCTATAGATCGTGCGCGCCAATGTGTCCACCACCCAGTCGTTCACTTTAGGCACATAGCGGTTTGCGCCCACAGTGCCTGTAAATATTTCCTTCATGTTCCACATGCACCACCGTGCTTCGGGTTCATAAATTGGTTTTACTCCATCAATGGAGCCTGTAACCGCTGGAAGAGTAGCCATGTGTGTTAAACCTCTTTATCTTCAAGAACCATTGATAAATACTGCCGCAGCAATATTCACTTTACCGTTGCAGTAGTAATCCACAGCTTGTCGGATGAACTGATACGCCACAGCGCTCAGTCCTACAGAGACATTGGAGACGTGTGCATCAATCAAAACGAATTGATCGTCTTGCACGTTCTCTGGCTGCGTTGGATCGTACTTGAGCAAATACTCATAGGGTTTACAGATATCTGCAACTTCCTGTTTTGTAAAGCCGCCTGTTTTAGCAGGCAGCTCCAAAGCTCCTACTCGCAAGTCCATAATGAGCTTAGCGCAAAATGGACTGAACAAGCGATAGCGTTGAGGGATGGCGCTGGGCGCAGGACGTGCAGGCTCAGGAATCTTCAAGCTCAGGTATTCAGAGATAACCTTATCGGCTACCAAGGCCTGATCTCGTAGCTCGTAAGTATCCGTGACAGTATTGGACTTCACGGGAATAAGCAAAGGCTTGACCATGTAGGGCAAACCGTTGAGTGGATCAGTCACGCTCACACCCGAATGCAACTCAGAGAACACCAAGTTACTGCGGGTCTTGAGCTTGCCGTCAATCAAGATACGCAAGACACGATCATCACGCAAATCAAAGCGGCTGTTGTTAGACAACATGCCGTGTTCGATAAACCCATAATCACCTTCTTCTTGCAAGTCCCCGTTGGGCTTTGCAAAACCAGTCAAACGTACATGGAACTTTTGCATGGTAGTCAGTGGATCTACCAAGTACTTCTTGTTCACTACGTAAACTTCAGGGAAGTTCACGAAGTAGTCCAAGTTGCGAATCAAGCCCTTTTGGTTCATGATAATGTCCAGCTGACCCATGGGAACAGACATGGGAGTGCGTTTCAAGCCATTGGCTGTCATCTTCATATACGACAGTGTGAACTTGAGCAACCCGCCACTAGAGACATCAACTTCAAAGTCCTCTGCATAAAAGCGAGAGTCTGAACGAACCATGGGATAAGCGGTAGGTGACTGGGCAATCCAGCTGAAGTTTCCATCCGTGACAGTGTACAGACTAGTGTCTCCAGTTACATCACGATAGCTGCTTCCTACTACACCACCCAAGACACTGCCCAAGAAAACACGATAGGTGTGCTTGGGCTTGAAAGTCATGCTGGTAGCGCCATAGACCTCATCGAGCACGTTACCACCAACACCTGCAATCATTTCCACAAAAGCAGCATCAGGAGATTTGCACTCGTAAGTAGGACCCACATAGTGGTGATGCCAACCGAGGAACAATCCATCAACGTCATACTCGTAAGCAGTAGCCCCAAACATCAACTTGTAAGGAACATCTACTACCAACTTGTTGTTAGCGGTTTTAACCGCAGTAGGTGTATCGGCCAGACTCTTGGCAATGGCGTTGTATCCCAGAGCCTGCTCAGCTACCAAGGAAGTCACAGCAGTGCATGGCGCACTCATGACAAATGTGTAAGCTGAAGCTTCCAGTTTAGCTGCTTGCCAGTAAGGCACGGTAGAGTCAATCCCCACCATAGCACCTACCACATCACTGTCTTTCATCTTGTACAGCTCGTGGATCTTATTGGCTTCAAAGACCAAGGGTCGCTCAAAGCCAGCATTGCGAACAAACAACTTCACATGAAAGTCATTAGCATCGTAACTAGCGTTAGGAAACTCAAAGGCTTCAAACTGATCGACATACCGATCAATGTACGTAGTCACCAAGCTATAGTCACGGTGCGTTAAGTTACGCATCGCAGCTTCATTGTTCTTGTGATAGTACAGACTATCATTCTTTTGTGGACGGTAGATGTAAACATCGATATCGTCCTGATAGTCAATCGTGATGGGGCCGGTGCCAGAGTAATGGACCAGGTACTTGCGCAGCTTATCCATCTCGGACTCAAAGACTGGCAAATCACCGATACGGAAGTCGAGCACTTTCTTAACGCTAGCGTCGTAGATAACTTCTACGACATCGCCCACTTTGGGATTGGCTTGCGTAAAGGTATCAAAGCTCAAGCCGTTCTTCGCCACACGGGTAAAGCCAGGCAGCTGGCTGTAGAGTGTATAGATAGCGGACAAGTCAGAGATATGCTGCGCAGTACCAATGGTCTTGCCTTCTACATGAATCTGAGAGGTCAAGCTATCCGAGCGAGTCGAATTAAAGAACGCATTGGAGTACACCCGCAAGGTGATGGGTTCTACGTTCAGATTAGCCGGAACAATAGGGTTGATTTTCACAGCCAAGATCAAGTTGCGATCTTGGGTGAACATATAGTAAGTATCGTGCAGCGGATACTGAATGCCTGTGTTAGTGTACACATTAGCAACCATCAACTGACGATTGCAAGCTTCAGCCAGACTCACCCAAGTAAAAGACTTGGTAAAGAGATTGAAAGCCAGAGGATGAACACCACCGATCTGATAAACATGCCAGCGGGACGTAGTGTCTGGCAACTCCAGTTTCTTCCACAGCACTTCTGTTGTGCGTACATGACCGTGATAAGGTGTTAACCGGTTAGGCACTACACGATACTGAGTATCTTGGCGTGGAGCGCCCCAGATGTTCTTGAGGGCGTAATCCTTGATGAAATCATAATCCATGAACTTGCCTTTGATTGATTGGGAACAAGCCAGCATAAAAAGAGCAGCCAATGGCTGCTCTTTAATATGCCATTTTATTTAGCAGCAGTGGCCTTGCGCATCAAAGATTGCAAGGAACGTACGAATTCATCACCGCCCTTGTTACCGCGGTAGCGTTCAGCCAATCGAGCCAAAGGCGAATTGCGGTAAGTGCGATCACTGAATGCATTGAACACCATCACCAAGAACGTAGGCGGATGCTCTAGCGCCACAGCAGCGATTTCTCGTGCATTAGTGCCGTACCAGCTAAAAGCAATGATTTCCACCAGAACGCCCACGTTCAGGTTATCCAGCCGAGGGTTGGCACAAACTCCACGGATGGAATCGATCATGTCCTGCAGGCTGGACATCTGTGGGTATTGCTTGAGCACTTGCAGTACTTTGTCAGTACCGGCAAATGTAGCCTTGGCAATCACGTAGGCGATGCGATCAATATAGTCTTCAGACGCTACCTTGGTAACGTCAAAGAGACTATAGTAGTGAAATGCTGCAACGATAGCGATCAATTGCTGATCACCACCATCCAAAGCAAAGCGCCGGGCAATGTTCTCTGACACCCAGCTAGCGTACACGCCCACTGGCACCGGAGCCAGATAACGGAAAGCGGTAGTGCCTTCATTGATCCACAAAGCTGTCAATGCAGTGCGAGCACGGCAGAAGTTAAATTCTGCTGAGTTCTTTACATGCAGCTCTTCGCCAGGTTTGGTAGCGTTGATGATGAAAGGACGGGCATCACCCACCACGTAACGCTCACCAGCGCGACTGGCGATGCTAAAGTCTACCAGCACGGGGTGCGCGTAGTAGGGAATGTTCACTTCTTCCAAAGTAGTGCGAGTCACCAAAGTAGGAATCACACCTTCTGTGGTATTGAAATCCACCAAGGCGTTTTTGTTGACGTTCTTGGGAAAGCCAGTAGTAATAATGGCTTGCTGCAATGCCTGCACGGCATGCGATACCACCAAACCTCGCCCGACTGTGGTGTCATATGGCGTAGCGTAAATTGTCATATCTGTTCCTCAGCAGCTTTTAAACACAATAACTTGAGCTAAAGCATTCCTACTCAAATTAAAAAATACGATGCTATATCCAGCAAAATAGCAAGTAAAAAATGAAATAGGTATGATCCGGGGTGTCTTCCAAGATAATACCTGTATCTTTGACACATCATTTCCAAATGTTGGTTGTGGGCTAGCCACCTTTTGTCGGGTGGTTGGCACTATGTTTTTTTCCTATAGGAGAGTACAGATGTCGTACGATAAGATCGTAAATGCGGCACCTTTTTTCAACCCGATGGGTACGCAGGACCTCAGTTCTCGCCCCGCGGTTCGGGAACCGGTTGCCATCCCCACACACTGCCCCAAGCACTACATCTTCGCTGAAAAGGGTCCAGTCAACAAAGCGATCCTTTGCTCGGGCGCGTCTCGCAGCACGATCTTCGGTGAAAACACGTTCGACCTGTTGGGCAAGTACGCTACGCACTCGACCGTGTATGCCAACGGCATGAACGAAAAGGGCAACCAGATCGTCTATGAACGCCTGGTTCCTACTGATGCTGGCCCGGAAGCCAACATCTTGCTGTCCATTGACGTGCTGCCTACTACCGTCAACGACTACGAACGCAACACTGATGGCTCGTACAAGCTCGATGCTCTGTCCGGCCTACCCATCGTCAAGGGCTCTCCCATTCCTGGCTTCAAGGCCAAGTGGCATGTGAGCTACCTGAACACCAAGACTGCCATGGCTGACTACGGCAAGGCGACAATCAAGCCGGGCGATCAAACCGTCGGCGCGACTACTTCGCAACGTATCCCAATCATGCAAGGCAGGCTGTACATTGGCTCCAGTGCCAACAACGTGGGCCTGCGTATCTGGGCTCCCGCTGATGCCAACGCTGCTGCTTTCGACAAGAAGATCATGCAACGCGAGAAGGTGTATCCTTTCCGTGTGGCTGTGATTCGCAAGAACACCAAGACCAACACCTCTAAGGTGGTGGAGACTCTGTTCGGCGAGCAAAGCATCTTGACAACGTTCAAGCAAGCTGTGCGTCACCCCACTACCACCAAACAAATGTCGTTTGGTGAAATCTTCGTGAATTCCTTCCAGGAAATCAACGACACCCAATTCGCTCCTGTGTATGGCGACTTCTCTGATGTCGTGGTTTACCACAACAACATCAAAACGCTGCTGACTCAGTTCTACGCAGCTGAAAAGGCTTACATTGATGCAGCGCTGCCTAGCGCCAACATCAAGCACGACTTCCCTGTCACTGCTGGTGTGGTCGCTGGTGACGAGTGGCTGTTCAACTTCATCTCCGGTCAATCCTCGGAAGCTTACCGTTACCACACCTTCCAGTTGGTCAACGGTGGTGGCTCTGTGATGCTCACTCAGAACACTAACCTGTTTGCAGGTGGCTCGTCTGATGGCACCATGACCAACGAAGCCTTCGACGACCTGGTCGCGCTGGAGATGGAAAAGTACATGGATGTCAACAACGTCATCCACAACACTGCACTGAACCCTGAATCCATTGTCTATGACTCTGGCTTCTCGCTGGACACGAAGTACGCTCTGTGCGGCTTCATCACGCAGCGCAAGGACACGTTCACTGCGCTGGCTACACACATCCACGGTGAAGCACCCCTGACGGCGTCTGAAGAGAACGCCCGCGCTGTGGCACTGCGCACTCGCTTGGCCATGTATCCAGAGTCCGATTACTTCGGCACTGAAGTCATGCGTGGCTTGGTGATGGGTCGTTCGGGTCACATTCGTTCGAGTCTGTGGACTGAACGCGTGTCTCCTCTGTATGAAGTGGCTGTGAAGGCTGCTGACTACATGGGCGCTTCTAACCGCCAGTGGAAGTCTGGCAAGTCGTTCGATGGCGCTCCTGGCTCCATCTTGGATTACCTGACCAACATCAACATCCCCTACACTCCAGTCTCGGTGCGTAACCGCGATTGGGACGCAGGCATGAACTGGACTCAGTCCTACGACATGAAGAGCGATTTCTTCCCAGCTCTGAAGACCGTGTACTCTGATGACACCTCGGTGCTCAACAGCTTCTTCACGGCCTTGGGTATCTGTGAAGTGGTCAAGGTGTGCGAGCGCGCATGGCGCTTCTACAGCGGCAACAGCAAGCTGTCGAATGCGCAACGTGCTCAGCGCATTGATGAGATGATCACACGCATGACCCAAGGCGTGTTCGACGATCGTTTCATCATCGAGCCAGTCACCTTCTACACTGAAGGTGACTTGCAACGCGGCTTCAGCTACTCGACCCGTGTGAAGGTTTACGCCAACAACATGGTTACAGTGGGTACATCGTTCGTTCAAGCTTATCGCATGAGCGACTACGCTCCTACGAACTAAAAAGTTTGATGAAGGAGGGTAGGATTTATAGTCCTACCCTCCTTCATTGAGTCCCATTCCACTGATTTGAAAAGAGGCTGATAAAAATGGCACGTCTTACAGATACTCTGTTGGCGAATAAGGCTATGGCGCGTGGCAAAACGCACTATATGCTCAATCCACTGTACGGTGGTCAACACGGCTTTGGCCCTGACCTGCGTCAATGGGTGAACAACGCCGCTTACGTGCAGAACCATACGTTCTGCTTGATGCTGGAAGCTCCTCGCTTCCTGCGTTTCATGGACGATCAAGACCAATACGTTGGCTCGATCCGTGCCATGCTGGAATTGCACACTCGCTCTATCGAAGGCTTGGCATCGGGCCTGAAGGTTGAAACCGCTTCCACTCCTGTGGGCGGTGCTGGTGAAGAGCAAGAAGAAGTCGTGGACGTGAAGCGTGATGTGTCCAAGCCCGTGCACGTTCTGCACGAAAAGGCTGGCCGCCCTTTCCAGAACCTGCTGGAAACATGGATCACCTACGGCATGATGGACCCCGCTACCAAAGTGGCCAACATCGGCGCTTTGGCTGGTAATCGTCCTACTGACATGTTGCCTGACGAGTACACGGCTACTTGCCTGTACATCGAGCCTGACCGTACTCACCGCAAGGTGGCTAAGGCTTGGCTGTGCACCAACATGTTCCCCAAGGGCACTGGTGACATCACTGGTAAGCGTGACCTCACGTCTGCCATGTCGCTGCTGGAGCTGAACGTGGAGTTCTCCGCGATCACTCAAGTGGGTCTGGGTGTGGACACCATGGCTCAGAAACTGATGGACACCATCAATGTGACCAACGCAAACCCCAACCTGCGTGCGGCCTTCATTGACTCCATCCACGCTGACGTGCAAAAGATCAAGCAAGGCTACCAACCTCAAATCAACGAGTTCAGTAGCACTGCTATCCAAGCCGCTTAATAAGCGCATAAAGGCTAACAGCTGGGGAAACTCCTGGCTGTTAGCTAATATGCCGTCTATGAGGCTTTAAAGCAATTATATAGGCACGTTTGCTGGAAATGCAGCATTGCGGTATTCGTTTTCTCCAAAGCCTATGCCGTCTTATTAACAATAACTCTCCCCAGGGAGCTTTCATTCATGATTCTGTTCGCTAGAGATTGGGGTAAGTATCCCAATGCCCGCCCGGACTTTGAAACGCGCAACAGATCGTTTTATGATCTAGCAGTTCAATACCGGGATATGGGAATTAAGAACCATCTGTTTATTCTGGCACTGCACGATCAATCACTCAAAGGTGTTGACCCCTTTGACCCTGACTTGGACATTGAAACCAAGGGCAAGATTGCGATTGAGTGCAAGATCAATCCATGGTACTACTTCCGCGAGATCGCGAGAGTTCCAGGGGACTCTGGTGAAGATGCAATTCCATTGCAAGCCAATCGAGGAAACATTGCTCTGTGGTGGTGTTTCTTTAATCACGCTACGACCTTTCTCATCCAGATTCGCCAGACGGGTAAGTCTTTGTCCGTAGACGAGTTGGCTATCTACTTGATGGAAATCCGCTGCCGCAACACCGTGATCAATTTGCTCACTAAGGATGAAAGCCTTAGAAAGAACAACATTGCACGTCTAAAAGCAATCGATGCTGAGCTGCCTGCATATCTCAGGCAACGTACCAAGGACGACGCTAACAATACTGAAATCATTACCGTGAACAAAAACGGTAACCGTTTGCTCACTCACTTGCCACAAGCCTCTCCTAAACTGGCTAACAACGTGGGTCGGGGTTTCACATCACCGATTACGTTCGGTGACGAAGGGCCTTTCCAGCCTAACATCGATATCGCCTTGCCTGCTGCTTTGGCTGCAGGGAACAACGCCCGTGAACGTGCTGCTCGTGCAGGCGAGCCCTACGGTAACATCTTCACTACCACTGCTGGTAAGAAAGATGAAAAGGGCGGAGCCTTCTTCTTTAACTTGCTGTGTGAATCTGCTCCTTGGTCTGAAGAGCTCTTTGATGCACCAGATTACAAGGGCCTTGAAGCCTTGGTGCGTAAGTTCGCTCCTGGTGGTAAGTACTATGTCAACATTACACTGAACCATCGTCAGTTGGGTAAATCCGACGAATGGCTTAAGAACGCCATTGAAACCACAGCAGGTATTACCCCTGAGATGGCCGATCGTGACTTCTTTAACCGCTGGACATCCGGCTCTATTAGCTCTCCACTGCATGTAGATCAACTCGAACGCATCCGTCAGAGCGAACGCACTCCTAATTGGGTGGATATCAACCATGAACTTGGATATCGGTTTGAGTGGTTTGTTCCTAAGAACGATGTCGCTGCTCGGATGGCCAAGGGTAAGTACTTGATCTGTATTGACCCTTCTGAAGCGATTGGCCGAGACGCCATGTCGTTCTACGTCATGGACACTCACTCCGGTGAATGTGTCTGTGCTTCTACGGTTAAGGAAACCATGGTGCTGAACTTTGCCCACTACTTGGCAGAGTTCATGATCAAATACGAAAACACGATTGCCGTGATTGAACGTAAGTCCACTGGCCTTACACTCATCGAGCATTTGCTGATCATTTTGCCTTCTCGCGGTATCGATCCCGTCAAGCGGATCTATAATACCATGGTGAACAATGCTGATGAGTTCCCTGAACTCTTTGCTGAGTGCCGTGTGCCTATGGGTAGACGCAATCCGAACTTCTACTCCCAGACCAAGCGTTACTTTGGTTTTGCAACAGCAGGTAGTGGTGCTAATGCCCGTAGCTTCTTGTACGGTGAAGTACTGCAAAACGCAGCTAAACAACTTGGTGATGTGGTGTACCACAAAACCACCATCGATCAGATCACTTCTTTGATCACCAAGAACAACCGTGTGGATCACCCTCACGGTGGAAACGATGACCATGTGGTTGCGTGGCTCTTGGGCGCGTATGTGCTTATGTTTGGTAAGCAACTGGCTTACTACGATATCAACGTACCGCAGATCCTTGCAGCGCGTAAAGCGCGCGCTATGGCTGAACTCACTCCTGAGCAGCAATACATTAACCGACAACAAGATATGTACCGCGCTAAGCTGGAAACTATCTTGGATTTGCTCAATACAGAAACTGATCCTTTCTTGGTAACTCGTTATGAGCAGCAAGCCAGACATCTGGATAGCATGATTGACCGTCGGGACAATGAATCTGTCAGTGTGGATGAACTCATCCGCAAGACCCGTGAATCCAAACGCATGGGTAGACAAAACTCTGCACGCAACGACCTCATGAGTAGCGGTGGATTGTTCTCTGGAGGAAACATGTATAACCACGACAATGGTGGTTATGCTAGCAACTTCGGTAACTACAGCCGCTACGGTATGTACTAAAGCGCCATATTAGCCTATCCCAGGGATTGCTCCTTGGGATAGGCTGTATGCCGTCAGATTTGAAAATGAGCGCCAGAGTGTTCAGTTGAATCACTGATCATGATTCGGATCACGTCCATATAGTAGTCCACCATGAACTCAGCATTGTTCCTATCACCAAAAATAGGTAAACGCATATTCGGCAGACTCACCGGCTGTGCTAGCAAAGCCGAGAGGTCTTCGCTGATCACATCAGGATGCAATAACTTAGCAGTGAATACAAAAACCTTGTACTCAATACTAGGCAGATAGAACCTGCGGGTTTTTCTACGATAGTGCACTACTTGGCAGCTAATGACGATAGCTTGTTTCATCTCAGAGCTTGAGATGGTCTTTACTTCACCGAGATCGATCTCGTCTTTCTTGATGAGTTTACCTGGCCCCATAATGGCAAATACGATCCTGTACCAGATATAAGCTAGTTTCTCCGTAAAAGTTTTGTCACTGAACAGCTCACTCATTGGCTGCTTCCATAGTGCGTCATCGTAAACGCACGAGTGATGATGTACAAAAGCACTGCAGTGCGAACACTAGCGATAGCGCTATTGTTCTTGGTGGTAGTGGCTTTCTTGATGATCTTCTCGGCAATCTCTCGGATCTCTATTAAAGCAGGATCAGTGGATTTAGAAGAAGTGTAGATACCCTTCAAAGTAGTGAGCAATCCAACCAAGTCGTTGGTTTGTCGCATCACGTTGCGGTTCTCTGACAAATGGGTGAAGCTGTGGATAATCGTTTTCTCAATGAGATCCTCAACTTCCTTTGATCCCACATGCCGATGATTCACACTCATCCATTCCAGTGTTTGAAGCACCAGCTTAGGGGGAGCGGTATGCACGAGCTTTTCAATCACATCCAGGATTTCCTGCTTGATAAAGCTGTACTGATCAGAAACGATCGAGTGCATATACCGTGTATAGATCGTCAAGCTCTTGGTCTTGTCCTTGAGGATTTGCTCACCATCGTGCTCTACGAGCATGCTGGTGGTGCGCACTTTCTCTCCTTGGAGTTTGATTTTGAGCATCGTGCCGTAGATGTTCTTGATCATATCACGAATCCGATTCTGAGAATCATTGATAGCGCGAATGACCATTTCATCGTCGTTATAGTCGATGAACGTTTTGTAGTGAGTGGATTCTTTGCTGATCAAAGAATCACTGCGAGCTTCCAAAGTAGCAAACCAGCTACCATGGCGCTTTAAAGCGAACTTCTTGCTCAGCTGTGCATAAGTACTGGTAGCCAGGTCCACTGGCGCCAAATGCTTCTTAAACGAGTTATACAGGATACTCGTGATGAAACGGTAGTGCAGACACAATGCCGCATCAATAGCCGCTTGGTGCTTGATGTTGTCCGGCAGGTTACTTGTAAGGAAACCATGGATTAACCAGATGCATGTCTGGTTGTAGGCGTCCTTACTAACGTTCCAATCTGGATCGATAGCTTTGACTTCACTGATAGCATCTTCGAGTTCGAGCTCATCGACATTGACAATATCGATAAAGAACTTGTCACGGTCTTGTGACGTAAAACGAACAATGTGCGCTCCGGTGAGGTTGCCCCCAAAGAAAGCCATATGCTCTTCGTTCTTTGCCACAAAACCTGTTTGAAACCCTGATAGACGCTTGGCCAAAGCACGGTCAAAATTAACATGCCCGGCCACTTTTGTGAAGGCTTCACGGATTTGGCTGGCCATTATCGCGCCAGAGCCTTAACCAAACCCGAAGCACCAAAGACCATCGTTACACCGAATGGTGTGTACAAAGCTTCTGCTGCTGCACGAAGCTCTTGCTCTTCACCCACCGTCAACTGGCTAGCAGCCCCGTCGTTGAGTTCAATGAACTGCTTACGAAGGTAAACGCCAGCTGACTCGCCATGCGGTGCAGCCACCACAGCAACGATCACTCGTTTGTTGTGCGCCATGTTCTGCACTGCATCCACAAAATCAGGTTGTGTGGCTTGACCACCAACAGCGGTGTACACCCGTGTAGTGACGTTATCGTCATCCAGGTCATCGCTGACATCTGCAAAATCAAACGTATCACCCACCCGTGTCAATGTCTCGTCATCGACCTTATTGTTCACTTCAGCGACAATATTGGAGATGAAGGAGTTGTCTTCTTGCTGAGACTCTACTGCTGGCTGAATGCCGTTGGTAGTGTCTGTAGGATCTTGCACACTGGTTTTCGTAAAGCACAAATGCAAAGCCCGTGTGAAGGCTTCAGACATAGGGCCAGACATCAGCACAGTTTGCTTGACGCCTTCACCTTCATCGTACGTAACGCCAGCTTGCGCTGGAGTGCCGGTAGCGTTGCTCGCAGCACTGCTGGCTTGAACCAGGTTAGAGCGTGGTTGCAAATCAGGATGAATGCTCGAATCGTTGGTTTGATCAGCCATTTTGAGTATTTTGAAAAAAGAGGTTAAAACAAAACTATCAGCGAAAGCCGCCGATAGTAGCCTTCAGGAAGCGTTCATAGGTCTCGCGGTCATTGCAGAACGCAGTTTGAGCCCAAGGGCCTTGGAGATAGTCTTGATACATTTGTTCAGCGTCGGCATAACCGTCCACGAACTCCTTGATCCGACCAAGCTCAAAACCACCCTGGATACGGCCTTTATCCAAAAAGATCGAGTAGTTGTTGTAAATATAACTCTTAACTGCCAATTCCACCAGTTTGCAAAACTTAGGAATAGACTGCATTTGAATGCTCGAAAGGTTCTCATCGTAGCCAAGCTTCACACGCAAAAAGCCTGAACCCGGAGAGATGAAGGATTCATACACCATCACTACGTTCTCGCCAATCAACTGCACGCGTGCAGTCGAAGCAATCGTTGGAGGAGTCATCGCGTTCATCATGGCTTGTCCAGCAATCAAAGGTGCTGATACACCGCACTGTGTATAAGTGCCGGTATAGTTGTCAGTAATAGCGCTACCAGGCGCGAGATAGTTCAGGCTGAGCACACTCACAATGCGCCGGCCTTGTGTCATGTCTTTCGGAATCCGATAGACCATGGCGTAGTTTTCAACTCTTTCGTAAGGAACCGGACCCAATGGCAAAATAGTTTCAGTCCCTCCAACCATATCACAGTCGTCCATGACACGGGCCAGGATTACCGTGTTCATGATTTGTTCGTCTACACTGATTGGGTCAGCGCGGAACGTGTATGTCTTAGGCTGGAAGACTTCGCGAAGCACTTCATTGGGTATCCTGAAGTGAACTTCACGCAAAGCTTTGGTAATAGCGTTCATGGTTTCCCCTTAATCCAAATAATTTCAGTGAGATATCACAGATGGGATAGGTAATAGAGTTACTTAACTTACCTTTTCATTCCATCTTTAATCTAGGAGTGTTAGTATGCGTCGAATGTTTCAGATGTCAATCGTGACAATCATTGCAGTGCTTAGCGTTTTCTTTAGCTTCGCTGCAGTTGCCAATCACAATTACTTCTACAGCGATGAAGCTTCGGTTAAGTCAGAGCAGTCTGTCATCACTGCGCTGACTCTGTGGGTCGTGGACAATGCACACACGAGCCTCACGTACGACCGAGCCAATGTCATCGTTCGAGGAGTCTTTGAAAAATCCAAACAACACAATGTCGATCCTGTGTTGGTTTTGTCTATCATTCAAACGGAGTCTGGTTTTCATGAAAAAGCCAAGTCTAGTCATGGTGCTAGAGGCTTGATGCAAGTGATCCCTTACTGGCACCGTGATAAGCTCAAAGGACGCGATCCTTTGACTGCGGGTGTGAACATCGAAGTGGGTACACGGATTATTACCGATTGCCTCGATAAGTTCGATAACAGTACTGCCAAGGCACTGAACTGTTACTCCGGTGGAGGCGGAAAGCGCTACGCTACCAAAGTGGCCAACAACCATGCCAAAATGCGCTCTAGCATCACGGCTTATCTTTTTGAGAAAGAGATACCTATTCAAACTGTCTCCAGCTTTCAGCGTCCTCGCATGAAAGCCGATGCTATCATGGTAGCATCCAAGTAATCTGTTCAATCAGCCTATCCAAGGAGCAATCCCTGGATAGGCTCCTATGCCGTCCTTTTCTTTTGGCTTGATTCAAAAGTAATTCAACGATATATCATAAGGGTAGATATCAGCATTGATGTCTGCTCTCGTTTTAACTTATCAACTAGGAAACATCCATGACCAATCCAACAGCAGTCAACGTCTTCTCTACTTCTGAACACAAGTCTCCCAACAAGGTCGTGATCTATGGCTGCGGCGGCGCAGGCGTGAACCAAGCCCGCAAGTTTGAATCTCTGTTCAAGCAAGGCGTTATCGGCTACGCCAACATCGTTCCTGTCTACATCGACACCTCTGACTCCAACAACGTCAAAGATCCCGAGATCGCTGACCGCGCCTACCGCTACGAAAAGATCGAAGGCTCTGGCGGCTTGCGCAGTGAACACGTTGACTTGATCTCTGACTCAGTCAACGAAATCTTGAAGCTGCATCGCCCTGGTGACTTGAACATCGTGATCAGCTCGCTGTCTGGTGGCTCTGGCTCGGTGATTGCTCCTTGCCTGGTCTCTGAGCTGCTTGCTCGCAATCTGAACGTGGTGGTGATCGGTATCGGTTCCAGCGAAACCGAGATCCGTGTGAAGAACTCCATCAACACTATCAAGTCCTATGCAGCCATTGCAGAAGACCTGCAAGTGCCTATCGTCATGAGTGTGCATAACAACACACCCAAGACGCCTCGCGTGGCTGTGGATGATTCCATCTTCAAGATTGTGCTGCGCCTGGCTGTGCTCTTCTCCGGTGAGAATACTGAACTCGACGCCAAAGACCTGTGCAACTGGCTGGCGTTCCATCGCGTGACCCGTTTCCCTGCCGGTCTGTACACCCTGGCATTCGTCACCTCTGAAGAAGCCAAGGATTACAACAACGTCTTTGAAGGCGAGATGGCTGTCTCTGAAGCCACCTTGTTCCCAGAAGATACCGACACGTCCACCACGTTCGGTAGCGCATACAACTGCTACGGCTATGTGCGGCAGATCAACCAGGACAATATCGATCTCGACTATCCCCTGGGCTTTGTCATCACTGATGGCCGTATCAGTCAAACCCTGGAAGCACTGAACCAAGCCAAGGCTGTGTTTGACGAACGCATGGCTGCTGTGCGTCCTCGCAACACGGGCATTGTCTCGGGCTCTGACGTGCGCACCAAACGCGGTTTGGTTGTCTAAAACCACTGGGAAATCCCAGTAAAAAATGACCCTACTGTTGAATTATACGACAGTAGGGTCTTTATGTTGTCATCTGCCTTATGAACCAGTCTACAGTCATCATTGATATCTACCCCATTGAAGAAGTCCTGTCTTCAGTGCTAGCGGATATACAAAAGAAAGATACGCTGTTCCTGACTGATCAGGACAGAGAACACTTGTTTCAGCAGGTGTTTGATCGGGCAATCCGAATGCTTATTTTTTTAGATGACGATCAGCCTCGAAGCCAAAAGGTGGAGTGGATGTATCGTCAGATAGAGAAACCAGTTTATAGATATCTCAGGCAAAGCTTTACTCCAAGGCAGCTTAACATACTGCGAGCACATACACACATAAAGACCCTTATATTCAACCAGCAACTGAAAGTGTTCTCATGGCAATAATCCCATTCACTGTCGATCAAAACAAAATCGATCTGGGTGATAAGTTCGATGTACCGTCTGCGCTGCATATCGTAGAGACCGAAGCCGTGATGATTTTGCCGTTGTATGACGCGGCATTGCGACTGGATGCATATTGTCATCGTGCATTTGTGCGTGAGGCAGAACCAGGCATTTATCGTGACGGCTCCATTGAGCTGGTGTGTTATCCCCATCAGGTCGTGCATTTGCAAAGAGCCAACCGCAATGTGCGCTTTAAGGATCTGGACTTCAATGGCAGTGAAGACCGCGTGCTTGATGCTAAAGGCAAGTTCCTGTTCAACCTTCCATTGCGCGATGACGCACTCACGATGTCTGCACCGATCGGTGCGTTCAACTACATCAAGCTGCTGTGTGTGGATAACATCATGACCCGCTGCGCGTGGTTTGATGGCAAACGCAACTCTGCCAGAGGCCAGATGGTTGCAGAGTATCAATACCTGCACGACGAAGGCCATCTTGACTCGATCACCGACGAGTTGACCCAAGCTATCAGTAAATTCATTCCAAACTCCTGTTGGAATTTGGTTTGTTTCAGTGTCCAAGAGGGAAACCTCATTGTGCACCGGCAAACTGACTACCGCATCTTTGAATGGACACGGATCAAATATGAACGAAACCTCCTCGAACAACAAGCCCTGGCAGCTACAAACGCCGCCATCGCGGAGCAGTCAGAGCACAGCTCTCATTGAGCTGGGATTGCCAAACTCCTGGATGATGCATCAAACTCCAGGAGAGCCAGTCACATTCGTGCTGGAGATGGGTCACATTGTCGAGCATGTAGGCATGCTCTTCAAGTCCATCAACAGCGATATCACCAACTACGCTATCTTCAATGAGTCTCCCCAGCTCAAGCAGCTGGTGTTCATCATCTGCAAGCACATGCTCATGGAGTATTCTAACTCTGTGAAAACCAACACAGTACCGTCTGGTGGAGACATCGAGTTCATGGAGAACTGCGCTCCGTCGGTATCGGCTGTGGCTGAAGGTTTAGGGATCATTGAATCTGACTTGCACTACGACCTGACTTCAGCAGTCGTGCACGCAGTGGAGATGGCTTTCATTTCTATCCTGGATGCGTCAGTACAAGGCTTGCTCAGTCAGAACCGCTTGACGGTAAAGGACTTTATGATCCGAGCTGACTTTGCAGACAGCAACCACTTTACCTGTATCCTGAATGGCATCATTCGACCTAAAGCAACTCATGAAAGCGCAACTGGGTTATTTACCTAGAACGCAGTTGGAAGAAGACCACGGTGAGCGAACCGTGGTTTTCGATACATTTGAGTTAGAGACTGCATATGCAAGTTCTCAGTATGCGCCTCTTAACCGCATGGTTGCTTTTGATGTAGTGTTCTATATCCTTATCACTACGTCAGACAGCAACGACATCTGGAATGCAATCGATGAGGATATCGACGATCAAACCAGTACGCACGAGTTAGCCCTGATACACAACAGCATCTTTGCTTTTGGCTGCTGCTTTCAGGACTGGCTGCGCAAAACAGTAGGCTATGAAACTAACTACTACGAGGTTATAAATACCAATGGATCAAACGTTGTTACGAAAGCGTCGTTTAATACTCAAGCCTCGTCCGGTCCTCCCGGCCTCTTTTGACTTTATCATCATTGACGACGAGTACTTCGATGGCAATGACGCATTGCGCAAGTTCATTGCCTTTGTAGAAGACGAAGATTCCCCAACCGTGGATATTGATGCTGTGCTGAGTATTATCTTTGACAGCATTAAAGATTTACAGAACGGGATTATGACTGTAGATAATCTGATGTGGTTCTTAGTCAGAGAGGTAATCCTGACTGGCCCAGATTTCAGTGTATATACAGAAGCCGCATTGTGTGCAATGCTACAAGCATACATAGACGCTTTACTGCGTCACCTGCGCACATTAGGAGTCCTAAGCAATGACCTTTTCAATTACCGGTTCCACTCATTGCGAGAAGGAAACGCTATCGTACTACAAAGAACAAATCATCATACTTGATCTGGCCTTCTTTGAAGAAGCTGCCAAAAAGCTGGTGTGGTTGTTCGAGGACGATGTCAACGAACACGAGTTGTTCTTCTATGCATTGTCATGCATTAAAGACCAAAGCAAAGTTTTAGAAAGAATCAAAGCACTCACGACTGAGTTTGACTTCGACTACGGCCTCAATCCCGAGTCTGCCGTATGGTTAGACAGCTATACCAGAGAAGCAGCTCAATCATTTTTCCAACAAGCAACCATGGAACTGATGATCACTTTGCAGCGTTTGAACTGCTATTCAGGAGACCTTCTGATGTATGACTACATCGGACGTACCCCAGCAGGAAACTGCGGAGTGTTCGCACAACGAACATGTCCACCCAATTCACCCGTCAAGACTACATCCACGCTACTCTCGATTCTTCCGCTTTCTTCGAGGTTGTTGACACTTACCCGGAAATAAACTGGGCAGATCGCTTCGAGATTGCACGCCAAATGTTCGATGTTTATACACTTGAAGACATCGAGCACGCCATCAGCGCGCAGACCTGGCTGAACTGGACTCGTCTGAGTCCAAACTTTGAAAGCTGGCCTTTCACCAAGAAGCAGGCACTCTACGCGGATCTCACTCCAGTGATTTTGCATTACTACGCTGAAGCCCAGAAGAACAACATGTTCTCTCCGATAGAAGGTGTTATGCTGTACTTTCTGGAGAGCGTGTCTCAAATCTCTTTTGTACTGCGTCACAACGACAATGTCTAAAACCTACGAACCCTGCGATTTGTTTCAAATTGAAGTGGTTCACACCAAACAAGATCTCGACTCGATCTATATCGGTCGTGGATCTGCTTTGGGCAATCCCTTTAAAATGTACTCTGAAGCAGACCGTGATAAGGTCTGCGAACAGTATGACGAATATTTTTTGTCCCAATTGGAGTCCGGTGATCCTGACTTCATGGAAGAGTTGCATTTCCTGGTGGAATCAGCGTTCATTAACGGTTATGTCCGACTGGGTTGTTTCTGCGCTCCACGCAGATGCCACGGGGATACTGTGAAACGTTTCCTCAATAGCGTGCTCAATTAGCACGCTTTTTCACCATTTAAAGGACCGGCATGTACAACTTTACTGTGGGTGCACATTACACCTTCGACACTGTAGCTCCTGCTATTCTTGGCGCTACGATTAAGAACGCGAAGCTGCAAGCTATCGTTAACTTTGACTTTGCCAATACCATCAGCAACATGACGCTGGAACACCACCGCATGCGCGCTTACATGCCTGCAGGCTCCGCATTTGACGATCCCTCGCAGTTTGCGTATCTGATCATCATGACTGAGACGGGATCGCGGATGGCTATTGCTTATCCTTGGATCAAAGAGAGCACGATCTCCAAGATCACTGCCACAGCAGCCACCATCACCATCATCGGCGTGGGCTCTTCGGATGTGGTCAAGATCCGCAATCTCCTGGCTTTGGCAGGATACAACAACATCACCAGCAAACTCACTAGCAGCGATGCTTGAGTAAATAGTGGTTAATATATATGTCAAGTACCACTCTGCGTGTTGTTAGCGACTACGGCTTCTAGTCGTCAAAGGCATTATTCATTTTCTGTCCACACTGACGCAGATGAAGACCCAAGCGCAACTGACTCGATCCCTGTGCGTACTTGACAATTTGACATGACGTGGCCGCCACTTAAGTGTGGCTAGACGAAAATGTCACGGAGTAGCAGATAGTTTGGTCAGCTATCTGAAGTCTATCACGTCCGACCAAGTTCGTTAGGGTTCCGTGGATTTAAATCACTAACCGAGCGGCAGTACTTGTTGCTGTTTAGCTTTTTGGGCCGTTATCGCCCGTCAAGGTTACTGGTTGGGCCGCTCTTGATGAGAGTCGCCATAAAAACAATCTGCGCCTATTGGACTAATCTGCCGCGCGCCACTACTTGCCCAATGCCTGTAGAGGAGCGCAAGCAGGTAATAAGTACTCCGTGATTACATATAGCTCAAACACAGGGCTACATAACACGCGCAATCCCACCACTGATTCTCCACGGGATCAGTGGTGGGAGTTATGCCGCCTTTTTCTTTTTGTAACCATTTAGCCAATCTCATGAACCCTAATAAAGGATAGTCATGACTGCTTTTGTCAATCCCTTCATCCCAGAAAAAGAAAGCTACAAACGGGATATCAACCCTATTCCACACTACATCGATCAAGCAGCTCATTACCTGTCCATCTCTACTGGACAGTCTTATGACTTCTGTAAACAAAAAGTCATTGCTGGCTTGAAGTCTGGTAAGATCAAATCCAAGATTCCCAAGATTGAGTATCTGCAGCGTATGGACAACGGGGATCGCGAACCCGCAGAAACCTCGTTGCTGAACTACATCAAGGATGTAGCTGCACAAGGTGAGATTCTTGCACCTACAATGACAACGTATGTGTCTGCTGAAAAAGAAGTAAGCTTGCTCGCTACGTTCATTGAAAAGAACGTGAAAAAACGATCTACTGCTAAGAAGGCCATGTTTGCCGCGCAAGCAGAAGAAGAAAAGTACATCGTGATGATTCGTGATTGGCTCGGTTGTAATCCCGATCACACCGAAGCAGCTGATACCATTGGTGGGTATAAGCGCAGCCAAGTAGCTGCTGCTACCAAGGCGTTCTTTGAGGAAATCAAGCAACGTAACTTCAAGCTCAGCAACAATGCGTGCTCTGGTGCCCATGCATCGCCATCGAACATCCTGTACAACCAAACTGCGCACTCTACACTCACATCCAACTGTCGCCTCACCTCGGGCTACGGTAATGCGAACAATGAAAAGCTGCTCGCCGGTAACCGTCACTATCGCAACGTCGATATTGTCTTGAACAATATCGTCAGTATTACACGTCATACCGACTACGCATTGCTTGCCAAAGTGATGGAACGCTTTAATCTCCACTATCCCACAGTGGAAGAAACCATTGCGGTGGTGCGGTATTCCCTGGATTTGTACAGCCCTAACAGCCTGACAGAACACAAGTACATCAATCTGATTCACAAGCTCACCAAAGAGCAACGTGCGGCGTTTGTGTACACAGGTGATATCTACCACGTCATGAAGTTCAATGATACGTTCATGCGTGGCTTCATTGACAACATGTCCAGAAAGATTGAAGTCAAGTCCAAGGATGACTACATCTTCAATAAGCCTGCGATTGACATGGTGCACACATTCCCTGAGGATGTGCTCAACCATGCTCACTTGGTTTGTGCTAACGAGATGAAAGCCAAGGGCAAAGACTACAAGGCCATGGCTGGTAGTTTGGAACTCGATACTCTGGTGATGACTGCAGGGCAGATCACTGGAACACTCACGGCCTATGGTGATTTCATCAAGTTGGTTATGGTCAGTGATAATGTTCCAGCTTCTGTGTCGTATTTCCCAGACAGCATTCGCCGTGCTGCTTTGACATCCGATACTGACTCTACGATCTTCACAGTCCAGGACTGGGTGATCTGGAACAATAAGGGCACTATTGCTTTTGATGAAAAAGCGGTCTCTGTAGCTAGCGCCATGATCTTCATCTCTTCACAAGCGATTGTGCATGTGCTCGCGCGCATGAGCAAGAATGCAGGTGTAGAGACCAAGCGGTTGCACCAGATCGGCATGAAGAACGAATTCTTCTTCCCAGTCTTTATTCCTACGAGTGTATCTAAGCACTATAGTGCTAGTATGTCATGTCAAGAAGGTAACGTGTTTGACAAAATCAAATACGAGATCAAAGGCGTGCATATGAAGAACTCCAACATTCCTAAGCCAGTAATGGCTGGTCAAACACAGATGATCAAGGATGTGCTCGATATCGTGCAGTCGGGCAAGAATATCAGCGCTTTGCAGATGCTCAAGCGCGTAGCTGAAGCTGAACGTGAAATCATTGCCGGTCTTAGATTGGGTGACCCCACTTACTTTAAGATCGCGGAGATTAAGACCCCAGACTCCTATAACGCAGACAGTGTTGAGAAAACACCTTACCTGCATTACTTGTTCTGGAAAACATGTATGGCTGACAAGTACGGCGATTATGGCGAGCCACCTTACGCAGTGATCAAAGTGTCTACAACGCTCACAAATCCAAGCAGTACCGCTGCTTGGCTCAATGCTTTGCCTGACAAAGAGATTGCTGTAAAGATCAAGGACTTCTTGCTAAAGTACAACCGCGATAAGATCACTACACTGCAAATCCCCATGGATGCAGCATTGATCCACGGTATGCCACAAGAGTTCCTATCTATCATCAACACTCGCAAGATTGTTGCTGACTTGTGTAAGACGTACTACATGGTACTGGAGACGTTGGGCATTCCTTTGCTCAACGATAACCGCACTGTGTTGGCATCGGATTACTATTAGACGACATATTTGCCTATCCCAAGGAGCAATCCCTGGGATAGGCATGTATGCTGTCATCGATAGTAAGTAGCTCTGCCTGGTGCGATCTTCGATGCAATATCGCGAACCAAGCGCATGGTGTCCACTAACGTTTCCGTATCGAGGAACTGTGCAAAACCACCAGAGTTGTTTTGCTTATCAAAAGCTTTCATGATCAGATTGTTATCCGCTCCATTGATCACTGCCCCATGGCTGGGTGATAAAGTAGTGAGCCAATCCAAAGCCTTAAGGCGTGTAAGTATCTCAGCCAATTGAATCTGACGAGTCTCAGCTTGCTCGGGCAGTCGCATGAGTTCGTAGAAACTCTTAACGCCTACACAGGGAAAGCTTCGCAGCATATCTGCGTAAGAGCGTTCATCTGTTTGCAGCTTCTTGGTAGTTTCCTTGATGACTGTGTTGAGTTTGTTGGAGTAATCAATCACAGGAAAACGGTGGCGTTTCAATGCAGTACCCATGGGCAGTCCCTGTAGCTGATTGAAAGCACGATTGAACAAGACATGATCAAGATGCGAAGCCATCATGCCTGGCAGGACATACATGTGCACAAAGTTAGCCACAGTCAAAGGAGAGATACCTTCAGACAAAGACCGTTCGTACTGCTCTTTAGCAAATGCACGAAACTGCAAAGCCAATACAGGAATGTTGATGTTAATAGCAGCAAAGCCTTGCTCTGTGGTGTTTTGTCTACCTACTGGCAGCAAGCATTCCAGATCGCTACGAGGATGACACAGGACTGTTACTGGAGACTGGCTCTTCCAGTTACGTTCTACTTCATAAGGGTTGACGTAGTCATTACTGGCAAAGATGATCTCTTTACACCCAGGGCCATAAAAGACACCATCGAACAACTCACCTCTATGAATAGAGGAGGTGAGCTTAAAGTGCATACCCAGATTCAAAGCCTTGGCGTCGATGATGTCATAAAAGCGTTTAGTGCTTTGGTCGTGGGATACACCCAAGGTATTGATAATCCGCGCAATCAGGTGATTGCTCTTTACGGCAAACGGACGGATATTGTAATAATCCCGGATGGTTTGCAGATTTCGTTGCAAACCAGCTTTAACGTAATTCCAGTTTGAATCCTGAGAGACCACTCGCGAGAGCAAGTGTTCCTGATTAAAAAGCGTTTGCATAGTTGATGTTCGATTTGTTTAATACTGATGACACAGCTAGACATACGATTGCAAGTATGCTCTTATAATAGTGCGATATCACTAATAGTAAAAAATTACACATACATACCCTATTATATGGTTAAAGAGCGCAAGTTCTTGTTGTACTGGGAAACCAGTACTACAGACCATATGACGTATGTTTTCCTTTATCGCTTTTCACACCCCATTTTCCTGGGCCTTCCCAGGTAGGCGAGTATATCGATTGTAAAAAATTTCAACGATATATGATACCTATGTGATTGCAGCGATACAGTCACGACAAACGTTTGTTTAAATCCCTTTTAGAAAGAAAACCATGGCAATCCAAACCGGCAATCAACAACAAGCCGCTCAGACAAAAACTGTTCCATCGCAAGCAACTGCTCCCGCTGCCGAAGGCGGTAAGGGCTTTGCTCCCCAGATCAACGACTGGACTTTCGGCACGACTGTCACTGGCCCCATCGGCAACACACTGCCAAACGATCAACTGTTCTCCTTGGTCGACAAGATGAACGAGCTCATCAAGAAGCATCCTTCGGCTGACTCCATCTTGAGCGTGGTTCCCGTTGACGGCAACGCCGCTGGCCTGTACTACAGCGCCATCGTCGCAACCATGACTGAATCGCGTGCTCCCGGCCGCAAGGCGTTCTACACATTCGTGTTGACCGAAACCAATGCGTACCCCAAGCCAGAAACAGAAACCTGGAACGGCCAGCAGATCCCTGTTGACGTGACTCCTGATCAACTGTACGACGCTACCTACGCTGAACGCGTGCTCAACGTGCTGACCGCTCAAGACGGCGCATCGCGCATGACCAACGCTGGTGGTACGCTGGTGGGTGCTGTGTCTGCTGAGAACACTGCTCAGATCCACAAGCTGCTGCAACTGGCCTCCGTGGCCTGCGCTACTGCTTTGGTGCCTTACTCGGAAAAGATCGTGGACATCAACCTGTCCAAGATCCCTGAGTCTTTCCGCACCGGTCTGAACACTGACATCACTTTCGCAACGCCCATCACGACTGACCAAGTCGGCGCTCCTGTGCGCACTGACTTCAACGTCTCGTTCTACTGGCAGTCGGCCAACAAGCCTGCTGGCGGCCGTACCTCGCGTAACGACACCAGCCGCGCTGAAGTGTTCGGTTCGCTGGGTGGTTTCGTTGACTTCGCTTTGACTGGTGGTGCTCAACAAAACGCTGGCTGGGGTGGCACACCTCAGTACTCTGCTCCTTTCGTGGCCCGCGCCGTGATCACGCATCTGCAAACAGATGCTATCGCTACGCTGCCTGCAACGCTGCTGCAACTGGCCTCCATCGTGGGTCTGGAAGAAAACAGCAACTGGATGCACAGTGTCTACGCCCGTGCTATCGGCACACGTAGCCCTCAATCGAACCCATCCATCCTGCGCGTGATTGCTAACCCCAGTCGCAACGCCAACGGCATGGGTGAATACGTTGATGTCATGACTGACACTGCTTTGACCAACGGCGGCTTCGCTGACCTGATCAAGACATGTGCTCGTCCTGAACTGATCTACTCGCTGGACGTGGCTTTGCTGGGTGCGACCAGCTTCGCTTTGGACATCTTCCGCACAGCTGCGAGCAACACCGCTGGCGCGCTGCAAGCACAAGAAGTGATCCTGAACGCAGCTGACGTGCTGACCAACGGTCACATGAGCAAGCTGTACGACAAGACCAAGCCCATGTTCGTGGACATGAACAACATCGTGCTGCTGGGCACCTACACCGACGACAGCGGTGTGGTTAGCGATATCCGTGACGTGGACTTCTTGGCTGTGGCCAATACGTTCGTGCCACAGGAGCAAAGCTTCAACATGGTGCAAAAGTACACGATGACGTACTACGGCAACGATCACATCTCCAAGCGTCTGCGTGAGCGTCGCGAGCTGATCGAAGCCATGTGCGGTGCCCGCGTGAAGTTCACGGGTCTGGCATCTCGTGTGACTCCTTCGACGTACTTCATGCAAGCGCTGTGCCGCGCCATCGCTGCAAACGGCGTGGTCTCTCGCCTGAACATCCCATCGGCTCGCCTGAGCATGCAACCTCAACAAGGTTTCGCTACCTTCGGCAACGATGTGGTCACTTCTGGCCTGAACGGCGGTGGTGCAGCAGGCATCTTCCAAGCACGCAGCCCGCTGAACACCAGCAGCGGCAGCATGGCTGGTACGACGTTCGACCGCTTCTCTTCGCTGTAAAAAGCCTTAGAGACTATAAAAGCCTAGCGAAAGCCAGGCTTAAGAAGTAATGTAAGCCAGTGCCGGGGTCATCCCTGGTGCTGGCTTATATGGTGTCATCTTCTTTTTATTCTGAATCTAATCTATGAAAAAATTAAAGGAATCTAAAAGACGTATGATGGTAGCTAACTTGCTGAGAAATCTGGATGTCATCCTGGATGTATCAACAAGAGTCATGCTGGTAGCAGTACTGACGTTTGGAATACCATTTTTCGTAATACACTTCATCAAATGGGGAATTCAATAGATGATCTTTCAAGGGCTGGTTGACTTCAATCGACTGTACGACACTTTGTCCGTACCTCCCATTTTCATCAACACCATGGATGTGTACTCAGCGCAAGATAAGGAAGCGCTTAAAGAGCACATCTACACCCGCTATGAAAACGATGTGATGAACATTGTGCCGCGTTGTGGGTGCGGGATTACGACAGGCGAGGCGAACATTGCTCGCAAATGCCCTGAGTGTGGGACTGCGGTGACCGATCCGATGAACACGGATTTGGAACCTCTGTTGTGGATGAAACCTCCTACGGGTGTGGAAAAGCTGATCAACCCGATGGTCTGGTCGTTCCTGTGTAAGGCTTTTGAAGCCTCAGGGGTGAACATCATCAAATGGCTCACTGATCGCACATATCAGCCTGCAAAGCGTTTGCCAGTAGAGATTGCACTGCTTGAAGACATGGGTATTCCCCGCGGCTACAACAACTTTGTGCAAAACTTTGACGGTATCATGAATGCTCTCTTTGAGATGAAACGTTTCAGAAAGACACCAGCGGTGATCGATCTGCGCCGGTTTATTGCAAGGTATCGCAGCTTGGTGATGTGCAACGCCATCCCGGTGCCTAATCGCTCTTTACTCGTTATTGAGGACAAGAACGACAAACGCATCTTGGAGACATCCATCATCGGGGTGGTGAATGCATGCATGATGATGGCTGGGATTGATACACCGATTAACTCGGGCTTGTCGTTCAACAGTCGCCAAAACAGAACGTCTAAGGCTTTGAGTGAGTTGGGTACTGAGTTTTATCGAAAGTACTTCCACACCAACTTAGGGCGCAAGGGCGGCCTCGCGCGTAAGCACTTGAATGCATCGCGCATGTTCTTTAGCATCCGTGCTGTGATCACTTCGATCACAGAACCCCATCATTACAAGGATATGCACATTCCTTGGACTGCTGGTATCGGAGCGTTGAATGTGCACTTGCTCAACAAGCTTGAAAAGCACGGTATGTACGGCAATGAGGCCAAGAACTTCCTCATGGCCAATGCATTGTGCTACCATCCGCTGATTGATCAGCTGTTTCAGGAATTGATTGCAGAAGCACCAGAAGGCGGGATACCTGCGCTGTTCTGTCGCAATCCTAGCCTGATGCGCGGATCGATTCAGAAGTTCCTGATCAAGAAGGTCAAGACCAATGTGCGTGATAACACGATTGGCCTGAGCAGTCTTAACATTGTAGCTTTGAATGCTGACTTTGACGGTGATGCTTGCTCAGTGATAATTCTGCTGGACAACAAGCTCTCCAAAGAAGCTGATGCGTTCTGGCCGCATAAAAACACATACGACGTGAATGCATTGCGTACCGTATCCGGTAACGTATCGATCATCAAGCCAGTGGTGGCTATGATCAGCTCGCGCGTAATCACCGAACGTGAACTATGCAAAACTACTAAATACGACCAATCAACCATGTCTCACTTACTCGTTTAAAACCAATGATTGTTGTAAAAGGCGGCTCAGCCGCGTACAGAGCTTTGGTCTTTGGTCCGCAAAACCAAAGTAACCAGAGTTTCTTTGACTCCCAAGTAGCCAGCGTTGTCAATGCTGGTAATGAATTTGGTCAAGCATTTGCCAACCGCGTATTGGAGATTCGGGAAACCTTCAACAATAGCGCAGCAGTGCAACTGGCCAAAGCTGCTTTGAACCGCACTCGCGGTATCTTCAGCCCCAACGTCGTCAAGACACTCACTGAAGTTCCTGATATGCAAAATGCAAAATCAGTGATGCAGCGGTGGATGATGGCAAACCCTGAGGTTCGCACGCTGTACCAGCAACAGCGCTGTGATGGCTTCTCGGACTCGTATGTGGATCTGCAACCGGGTAAAATCGGTGAAAACCACTACGACTTCCGACGTGTGATGGACGGGATGGTTCAGGAAAGCGAAGATGGATTCTTCATCGATATGTATGCTGAACAGATCCTTCCAGAAGACGAAGACTTTGACTTCGATGAGCAAAAGGCTGTGCTGCGTACGTGGCTAAGCTTGGAGCACGCAATTGCCCTAGCACACAAAGATCCCGAGAAACATCGTGATCCGACGAGTGCGTGGAACAATAGTTTGTAACACGGCAATAATTACCCTACTGATAAAAGCTATGGTGCTAATATCAGTAGGGTAACTCATCCTAGAGGTCAACAATGATTCCTGTAGTCCCATCTCTTTCGCCCGATGGCTGGGTAAGTACTCCGTCAGAAATGGCGGATTACCTATTGAGTCACTTTTTTTTGTCAGAGTTCAGCCGCAGCCAACTCTTTCAAGGCCAGGTGAAGTCGTTCGTTTATATCCTGCAAGACAACCAAAACAACATTGCAGAGATTACACGCATTACTCGGCAAACCTTGCAAACCTATTTCGAGAATCACTTCACTGCCGTTGAAGTGCAGGTGATAAACAAAGAACAGTCTGCTGGAAGCACAGTCTACGATTTGCATATCTACGTAGGCTTTACTGGAAAAGATGGACAAACCTATTCCCTGGGCAAAGCCATCACAACCACAGACTCCAAGGTAGTCAAAATCATGGCTATCAACAACGGTACAGAATAAATCCCTTTAACCCTTGAGGCTTCCCGTGTCTAAACAAGAACCCAACTTCACTCTCGCTCAGACTGAACACCAACGCCAGTCTGCTGACAAAATCCGCCTGATCCACAGTCAAATCGCCACTCCTGACTATCTCGGCCGCGCAGTGCTGCCCGAGCACATCTTCGTGCGAGATTTCCTTCCCTGTTTTGCTGCCAAGAAAACCCCTGAGAATGTGGACGAAGTCTTTGCGGTTTGGTTCAGCATATCGGACGGTCCGCTGCGTCCAGTGGACATCATTGACGGCTCACGCAATGTGCTCTTTACAGTGCCTGCGATGCAAAACACCCGCATCTTCAATCCCCTGAACGACTCCGAGATTCGTTTTGTAGACGTGGTAACAACGGCCAAGCAAGCCGCCATGATGAGCGAAATTGCTGGCGACAACGTGATCACTTCAGCGATTGACGCCAAGTTCGATCAGATGTACGATCCTAAGCGTATGCGTACTGAAGACGAAAAAGTCTGGGACGCTATCTTTGCTCGCTATCCTGACATCGTCAACGCTGTCAATCAAGAGCCCGCTGCTGAAGGTGCAGCTCCCGTGGACACTGCTCCGCCTGAGCAATCCAAGGGCTCGCTTGACGACGACATGATGTTCTGATGAAAGACTACGTCATTGCCACTTTCAGTGACATCCATTTAGGACATAGGCAAAACACCGCTATCTCCATTATCGAGAATCTCGATCAGTTGATCTTTGAAGATAAACTGCTAGAGCGTATCGATATGTTGATCTTTGCAGGTGATGTGTTTGAAAGACTCTTGGATTTGGATTATCCTTATCTGGACGACATCGATCACTGGATTGCTCGTGTTCTGATAGGATGCGCTCAGCATGGCGTGTCTTTCAGGCTACTCAAAGGCACGCACAGTCACGATCAATCCCAGCCAGAGCGTTTCGTAACGCTGGCGAGTATCTTGGACTTAAAGGACTTGGACTTCAAGTACTTTGATAAGCTAGATGTTGAAAGACATGAAGCCTCAGGTGCAGATATCTTGTATGTACCTGATAACTTGTCACACGACAGTAGCGAAACACTCGCTAATGTTCGCACATTACTGGCGTCTCGCGGGATTGATAAAGTCGATATTGCCGTAATGCACGGCATGTTTGACTATCAACAACCTGAAGGCATTGTGATTGATGAGTGTCACAACTCCCTGGCTTACAAAGAGTTAGTGCGCACTGTGATCTTCATTGGACATGTACACACCCACAGTCGCAATGGCATCATTGTTGCTCAAGGATCAACCGATCGCTTAAAGCACGGTGAAGAAGAACCTAAGGGTTTTGTGATTGCTGAGATTCGCAACGACCATGCGGATATCTACTTCATCGAAAACAAAGGTGCACGTATCTATAAGACAGCTCAGGTATATAACCTGGACTTGATTGATACCTTGGCTTATCTGGAAAAGTATGTAGAGCCTTTACCTGGCACTGCTTGCATCCGTGTAGAGGCCGAACCCACTCACCCTATTTTTACGAACATGGAAGAGCTCAAGAAGCTCTATCCTACCATCACTTGGACTAAGCTTCCCAAAGATGACAGCGATACTGACATCAAGGAAGTGGTTTTCTCCGAGACTGAATTACAAACTTGGGTGCCTATCAGTTTAAATAAAACAAACATCGTAGATACTTTGTTAAATAGACTGAGCAGCAAACTCAATGAACAAGAACTTGCCTCTATTAAAGGGGAACTACAGGAGTTGATATGAGTTCAGAGATATTGGCTGGCAGAGCTACCTCTGCCTTTCCTGTGTCAATAGGTACTTCCCTGAGTCTGGAATCCGTTTCCGACTCAGGTGGAGCACCCTATGATCCAGACAGACAAATACCGCAAAAGATCAATATTCGAGATTATGATGAGTTTTGGATAAACATCGGTACGCTGTTTCGCAATTTGCATTCCTCAGTCCCTCGGTCCGACATGAAAAATGTCAGGCCGCAGGACTGTGCGGATGCTTTGTTGCAAGAGATGCAGTTGATCGATGGATTGATCCAATCCGAGTCGGTCTCACTTACCAAAATCCATTACTACGTCTGCTCTTACAAAACCGTTAAACAACGATACCCTAGAGCAAACGTTCGCGGATATATTACCGACAACCAGCGCGAGTACAAGAAAGCACACGACGATACTGTTCAATTGGTCTTGAACCAATACCACGACCAGACCAAGCTACACATCTTCGATCTGGATCTTAAGCCGCTGCATTACCCTACGGCACTGATACTGACTCATCAGGCACACGACTTGCTCAGCTACGGCAAATTCAAGCGTTTGGATTTACTGGAATCCCATACCGGTAAACTCAAGAAGAAGAATCTCTGGTACACCAAGTACAACAACGGAGCTGACTTGGGTATGATGCCTTTTGATCGGGTACTCATCCAAATCTTCGGGGACTCGGACTTGTTCCATCCCATGCGGTCAGCATTGCGCAATGAAATCATTGCTTTGGCCAAGGCCAAGCATTGGACATTCGCTACCACTAAGGACAAAATTAACGCAGACATACGTACGCTTAAAAACCAGTACGCTGCATTCATCGTAGACACCTTGAAATAAGGAATGAGCAAAAAATACCGACTAGCCTAATCTTCTGTATACCGATTACCCCTTCTTTTTCTTCTTCCAAACCCTCGTGACAACAAGGAAACATCGTCATGACCGACACTGCAACTCCCGAAAACAAACCAGCAGAAACTGCTGCTCCCGCAAAGCCAAAGCGCAAAAACCTGTATCTCTCTCGCTTGGGTTTGGCTGCTACTGCTGAGTCCGGCAAGACCGTGACTCTGTCGTGGGCCGTGATGGATGAGAATCCTCGCATCATCGTGAAAACCGATGAAGAGCCTACACCTGATAACGGTTACGGCAAGATCACTGCTGCACTGGACACAGTGGAAGCTGGTGTGGTGTTTGCCACACTGCGCGAAGCCCTGAGCTGGAAAAACGGTGAGAAGATCAAGCTGCCTAACCGCAGCACCTATGTGGATCGCCAGCGTTTTGACAAGCCTCAAGAAGTCAACAGCGTGGCCATCGGCAAAGACAACGAAGGCGTCATTTGGATGGCTGTGCTGCAAGAAGGCCGTCCACAACAGCGCTTTTACTTTGAGCCCAACCAATGGTGGGACTACGTCAACGGTGATGGCACTAAGCCTGATCGCGCTGCATTGTCTGCCATTGTGGTTCGCGGTTACCTCGAAGTCGCTCCCGGCATCTTGAATGCTGCTGTCGCTGCAGTCGCAGCCATGCGCATGGGTGAAGTCGCCGAAAGCGGCGGTTCATCCGGTGGTTACCAAAAGCCTGCCTATCAAGGCAATGGCGGTGGTTACAACAAGGGTGGCTACAGCGGCGGAGGCGGCGGCTATAACAAGGGTGGCTATCAAGGCGGTGGAAACCGCGGTGGCTACAGCGGTGGAGGCGGTGGGTACAACCGCGGCGGCCAAGGTGGTGGCGGTTATAACAAAGGTGGCTATAACGGTGGTGGCGGTGGTTATAACCGCAACAACGGTGGAGGTTATCAAGGCGGTAACAAGGGCGGTTATGGTGGTGGCAACGGCGGCGGTCAACGCCCCGATGCTGCAGCAGCCAGCCTGAGTGACGACGAAATCAGCTTTTAAGCTGACGGTTGATTGAGTAGATTACTTCCCTTAGTCTATTCAATCGTTAAGACCAATCTCTGACGCTAGAGGATGGCGGCATATATCCCAGGAGTCTATAAAGCTCCTGGGTATTGCAAATATCTTCAATCACATATCATGCTTGTGTGATACCCTAGTAGTTTTATCCAATCCAAGGTAACTATGCAAATAACCCTACCCTCGCCCAGCGCTTACACCATGTCTCCACATTTGATTGTGGAGCACGATGGACAAAGCGTGATGTGGGACACTTCTGTTTTCTCGGCACAAAACATCCGCGATAACGAAGACATGTTCAAGCACATCAATGAATGGTGGGCTTTCCTTCCCAAGCAAACTCAAAAAGACATCTTTGACACATACGTAGACATTCACAATGCAATCACGGGTTCTACCAGCGTAGAGCGCTTGGGCTTTGAGCTCCAAGCCTTGACAACACGCTTGGTGAGTTTCCATGATTTCAACAGCATCCATGCGTATATCCAGTACAAGTCGGATATCCGTATTCCTGGGCCACCACATCTGCCTGAAGTCTTTGTCGAGTCCATCGACAAGAACCACACTCGCAACAAAACGTACATCGTATCGGACTACCTGAATTTGGTCACTCTGGTGCTGCAACTGCGTATCATGGTGCCGGTGTGGGGTGAGTACATCAAGCAAACCGGTAAGATCATCGGCACTGAGTACAAAGAGCAGTATGCTTTCTACTTGCTCAACAACAGTACCATTGAGAACAATGAAGCAATGACCAAACTCAAGGAGTACGTCAATGCTATTGTTCCTGCTGATGGCAACAATGCCGCCATTTTGGAAGGCATTAGCTCAGTCGAGTATTCCATCTGGAATCTCTCAGTACTGATTGTTCGGCGCTTGTGTATGGCCGATGTGCGTGGTCTTGATCCCAGCCCGGTGTTGGTAATGCATACATCGCGGCATATTCGTGAGCGTGTTAAGCGCAGCGATAGTAGCTTTCGCGGCGGTATCCTTAAAGAGCGTGTGGAATCCACTAGCTCGAATGTTCCTGATGAGTTGCAAAACTCTACAGTGGAGCGCTATCCGCAAAAGCCTGAGATTTACGCAGGAGACATCTCGCATTTCCGGCACCTGATGCGTGATCCGCGCCAGTACGCTAAACGTTTAGCGCCTACGCTGCAAGACTACGAACTCAATAGTAGCTTTGTGGCTGAAGAAGCATTGCTCGCTCAAGACTTGCATCCCGCCCAAAAGCTATTGTTGCAATGGGTGTTCGATGATTGCATCATTCCTGCACAAGGCATGGACTTCATCCGGCATGTCGATATCGCAAAAGCATTGTGCGTTACGCATTCGATGCTCTGGCATTACGGCCACTACATGCTTGCAGCATTGGCTACGGCTTCTTACAAGAAGATCAACGAGCACAATGTGATTGCAGGTGGTTATTCCAAGGGACGTGTTTCCAAGGAACTGCAGGAAAAGCTCAACGAGCTGTTTCCTTACCAAAAGAAAAACCGCGCTGGCAAACAGATCCAAGTCGTGATGAACGACATTGAACTGTTGCTGGACTTATTCATGAAAGACAGCTGGAGCGCTAACTTAGTGCCTGAACAACTGGCGATTATCAATCCTGGTAGTACCGGCGTGAGGCGCATTACGATTCCTCATTACTTCAAAACCAAGATCACTGAGATGGTGATCTTTCTGGCGCAACCGCGTCCAGTACCTACTTCCAAGTAACTTTAAGCAAAGGAAACTCTCATGTTTGGACAAGTGACCAATAAAGTCAAGGCGATGTACATCACTGACATCATCTGGCGACCTACTGGGACATACAACAATATGTTCTTGCGTCCTTACCAGATGACGCTGGACAATGATTACTACAACCGTCAGTTCGGCACGATCGTGGATGCGGTAGCGCATACTCCAATCGGCAATCTCGATGGCGGCGCCTTGGCTACGTCTTTGGCTGGTGTGTTCGGTATCTCTCAGGCTCCTGAGAGCACTAATGCAATCGGTATTGCCAATGGCTGGGGTGAGAAGCGTTATACGTTTGTGCTGGAAGTGCGCTGTGAATACCAAACTGGTGGTAGCACACTGTACAAGATCCAGGGTTACACAGACTACACGGGCTTGAACCTCAATACCTTCAGTATTGATCCCAACATGGTGCTGTACATCAACAACATCATGGTGCTGCGTGAAGACGTTCGCCGCACGGCCAGTGGTAACGTCATGACACCGGTACTCGTTAGCGATCAAAAGCTGATGTTTGACAACGGTGCGTCTTTTGACCATGTCTCTACCGAGTTGATCCGTCCTGCAGACGTGTACCAGATCGTGGACTATAAGGCCATGGTGGATGCCGGTGATACCAGCCGTGTGTTCAATACGGGAAATACGATCAATGCGTTGCCTAAGTTCTCTCGCAAGTCCAACGACGTACCTACGACGTTTGCAGCGAACATGCTCAATGCAGCCTTGACGTGTATTCCCAACGGAAACATCAACAACGATGCAGCACTGCGCAAAGATGCCATGAGCTATCTGCGCGAGAACAGCACTGTGAGCAATGAGTTCTTGCACCGCTTGGCGGATCACCAAGCTACTGGGATTGCTTCTGGTAGTTTCCGCTGGCGCGATCTGACAACACTGGACCCATCGATCTTGTCTCGGCACGATTGCATGAAGGTGGTGGAAGATAGCGAGACATTTGACAACAGCTTCGCTACGGTGCAGCACACCGCTGGTAGCAGCGAGTGGTGGCATGGCGCTAACGTTGAAAGTCGCTGGGCTGCAACGCTGACACACGCGGTGCCATCGATTTTGATGGCGTGTGGTTTGGGTAGCGTGGCTTTTGTGGCCACTAACCACTCAGGCCAGACTCAGGTAAAGATTCTCAATGGCGATAGCTTTAGCGGGTTTAACGCTGAAGCGAATTTCATGAAGTTCTCTTCCCGCCTGACGCGCGAGATTCTGACGGATCTCAGTTATTCTGACAGCATGGGGTATTACGTGGAAGTGTTCTGCACATTCGGTGGCGACACCAAAGTGCGGGTATCTGTCAATGGCGGTAACTCCATTGACTACGTGGCTCCCACGTTCTGTGATAGCTTGTTCTCACCAGTGGTGACCTCTAACTCAGCGCATAGCTCTGGGCTGGCTACTAACTTGTACGACCTTACCAAGGACATTGCAAGTGCGGTGATGGAAACCAACGTGACGCAATCGAGCTTAACTAGCTTGAGCAGCGGGATCATCACACCGGGTCATCAGGCAATTTCGTCACCTAAGCAGAACTTGTTCGGCGGCATCATGAGCGCCAAGTCAGGTTTTGACAGTTTCTAATTAACCAAAGGAAAGTAAGACTACGTCATGGGAAACATTAAACTTACCCAGCTGTACACAGCTATCTTGGCCACAGCTTGGGCCGCGCCTGATGCAAACGATCGGGTATTCTCCAAGGTGATCGGCAAGGGTGACAATACCAGCACGCCGTTCAAACTCGGTGAATTGCAAATCGTGTTGCCTACACAAAACGCAATGCGCAACTTCAATGCATCTACTGACTTGCTGTTCAATCCACTGAGTGAAAACCCAGTGCAAGGCGAGTCAGCTATTTTGGAGAAGATTCGACGTGCCATCAGTGTGCGCTTGAACTACGTGACAGCACATGTGGCAACGAGTCTGTTGACTTTGGCTGTGAGCGTGACTGAGCATTCCAAGCTCAGTCCCGATCAGTCTGAGTTGCTGAGTATCTTGCGCGATGCAACCAAGACAACGTTTGAGACGTTCTTGCGTTTGCAAACTGCAGCCATCGGTGAAGGCCCTGATCGCTCGTTCATTCGCTTTTACCTGCGTCGTGGTGTGAAAGTGCGCGGCGAGCTCTACTCGCGCGCATGTATCACCAGCTTTCCGTTGTACGAGAAGCTGGCAGCTGCTGAAGACAAACGGGTATCCAAGAAGGATGCGGAAACACTCAAGCGTCTGTTTGAGTTCATCTTCCCCAACTTGGATCAACCCGAGCGTTACAACTACGGCTGCAACAGCACAGTGGCTCCGTTCACGGAAGCCTATCTGGGCGGTATCCTGGATTTGATTGCTTGTCTGAATGACGTGATCACACGTTACAAGGACTTCATCGAAAACAGTGAAACCCTGCTGATCGAAGCTGATTGGGCTACTGAGTTGGGGAATATCCAAGCTTTGCTCAATGAGATCCGTTCGGTGCCGCGACAAGTGGCCGGTGAAGGCAACGAAAAGCGCAAAGAAGCTGAAGTGGGTTCTATCCAGCAGCCTCCTGCAGCAACCAACGTTTACGTGCCTCCGGTGCAAACTGTAGCACCTGCTCCAGTTGCCGCTGCTCCAGCGCCATCGGTTGGTTTGATGACTGCAGCCAAACCTCGTACTGACTTGGCCAATACTGTCTTGGGCGTGCCAGTGGTGGAAAACAAATCCGCTCTGACCGCTCCTCAAGGCATTGTCCGCATGACGTACGAAGAGTTGCGCCAGCGTGAGCTGCAGCAACGCAACTCGCTACAAGGCGGCATCATGCAGCCCCAGCAAACCAACGCAGCCATGATTGCGCAAAACAATGGCTGGCCTGGTCAGCAACACCAGCAAGCACCGCAGATCCCCATGATGGCGGGGATGTTTGCTGCGCCTGCACAACCCGCAGGCATGCCGGTCTTTAATCACAACTTCCGCAACCCCATGGGTGGTCGGGTTTAAGACCTGAAATAAGCATAACGGCATAATGGACTGTAGCAGGATTACCCTGCTACAGTCCTAAACCAATGTGCTTATTTTTTTATCTTCGACTGAGAGTTGTGCGTAGTGCGCAAGCGCTCTACTGCACTGAAGCTGGGGATATCCAGGTTAAGCATGGTATCACGATAGTCAATAGGACTGGTCATGTGGTTCATTCGCATGACAATCCAATGCAAGTGGTAAGGTACGTTATAGTGATGCAATACACCAGCCAAATCACCGATGTACTTGTATCCAATATTTGGAGCAATAGCGAGCACTGTGTTGTCAGCATGTGAGCGAAGATACGTCATATGGTCTTCCAGCACATTGCGAAAAGCAGCGCTGTAATACACTTCTGCTCCAGGGTCAATCAAAGAGTCCAGTAGTTTCATGGTTATCAGGTGTAGTAGAAGGTTAAATCACTCAAAACATTTTCAGCAATATATCATTAGATTGAGCAATAGAGTCAATCTAAAGCCAATACCCTATCCCACTTAATCAATAATCGTCAAGAAAAGGAAAGCAATGGACTTAGAAACATTTGAAGTCAATCAGATGTCGCGCGCTCTGCAATCTATTTGCGGTGTCAATCCATTCACGCACCATAACTCGGCATCTCGCATTCAGATGAACGGGTCTCATATGGGGCAGAAGTTGGTGATCAAGGGCGCTACTGAGCAAATGATCTCTACGGGGATGGATAAGGAGTTCGGTAAGTACACGCTGAGCGTGGATATGCCGTGCGATGGCATCATCACCAAACGAGTGAACAAGTACACCGTGGGTGGGTTTGGTGCGGAAAGCATCAAGCGCAATCCCGAAACGATTCTGTTCTATGAACGAGAAGACGACAAGAAAGAGATTGGGGTCATCTCCTTACCTACGCACTCATCCTTTCACCCATACCTGGGTTTTGAGTACGTAGCGACCAATGTGCTGAAGATGATGAAGATTGGTGACCGTATTGAAGAGGGCACCAAACTCCTGGATTCTCCAGCAGTAGGCATCAACGGTGAGTACCGCTACGGCATTACGCTGAACACTGCCTATATGTCACACCCTGCTGTGACGGATGACGGTGTGGTGATTTGCCGCGACGTGCTGCCACGCCTGGCGTTTAAGAAGTACGAACGGCGCACAGTAGAGTGGGGGCGTAAACGCTTTCCTATCAACCTTTACGGAGACGATAAGACTTACAAAATCTTCCCCGACATCGGCGACATGATTCGCCCTGACGGCGCATTGATCTGCTTGCGCGATCAAGTCGCTGGCTTGAGCCCAGTGCAAATGAGCACTAAGGCAACCCAGGTGATCAATTCCTACTTCGACAAAGTAATCTACGCCGATGGCGCAGGTGGCCGGGTCGTGGATGTCAACGTCAGTATCAATTGTGACTTCACACCGGGCTCTTCCCCGATGGAGCAACAACTTGAGAAGTATGTCGCAGAGAGCTCTAAGTTCTACAAAGAGATCCTTGCTTACTACAACGAAGTCAAACATCGCCGTGGGCGCGATCCACACATCAGTCCTGAGTTTCAGATTCTGATGCGTCAAGCGCTTTATGCGACCGAGACCGAGCGTGGTCATAAGGTTACCAAGCAATACTGCAATACTCCCATTGATGACTTCCGTGTTGAGTTCGTGATTGAATACGAGGTCATTCCTGACCTGGGCTTCAAGCTTACTGACTTGTCTGGTGGTAAGGGTGTTATCTGCTACATTGCAGAACCTCATGAAATGCCCGTGGATGCCGATGGCAACCGTGCGGACATCATCATGGATTCGTACTCTCGGCCTAACCGCATGAACATGGGTGGCTTGATTGAACATTACATCGGTGGTGCCAGTCGAGATACGCGCAAACGCATCTGCAATATGCTGGGTATCACGCTGGGCGAAAAATACGCTAAACAAAAGATCGAGGATATTTACTACAACCAACGTTCACTGTTTGACCAAGTCTGGGCTTACCTCAAACGTTACTACTACATCACTGCTCCTAAGATGTTCGAGTGGGATGAAGCAGATGAAGAGAAAATAGAGCGTCTGACGACAATCGTCTCTGACAATCTTTACCTTTACGCACCAGCTAAGTATTCGCGTGAACTGCTGCCAGTGATTGATGCGCTGGAAACAGAATACCCACAGACCCATAGCTGCGTGACATATAAGGGCTACAGTGGTAAAGTCGTTACCACTGAACGTAAGGTGCGGATTGCACCGACATACTGGCTGCTGCTGGAGAAGATCGCTGATGATGGCTCTGCTGTCGCTTCCGGTAAGTTCCAGCTCTTTGGCGTGCCTGCACAACCCTCTAAGACCGACAAGTATGCATTGCCTTGGAATCCCAAGCCAGTGAAGTTCGCAGGCGAGACTGAGCTCCGGCTCATTGTATCTTACTCGGGCGTTTACCTGGCAGCTGAGTTCATTGACATGAACAACAGCCCCAAGACGCATATGCACATTGTCGATCGTTTATTTAAGGAAAAGCAACCGACTAACGTTACACGTTTGGTCAACCGAAACGAGATCCCATACAACGGCTCGAAATCACTGCAACTGTTTAACCACATGACAACCTGCGCGGGCATCAAGATGACCTACCGCGGTGTTAATTCCTGGAGTACATAATCTATGATTACAGTTTCTGCCAGAAAACTACTGCAACACAGCACTGAAGAACTCGGCACGATCCTCAAGGGAGCGTTTAAGCTGCAGTTTGACGACGGCGTGATTGAAACCAATGCCTTCGAGACTTACTACAGCAGCATTGGCTGGGATATGATTCGTCAGTATCCTGAGTCTCCTATCCTCATGAAGCATCACCTGACCCATCAGTTGGGTGAGAAGCTCGTAGGAAGCGATACGCATCGAACATTGTTCAACTCCATCAGTTGGTCAGTAGTAGACACATACAAAGAGCGTGATCCTGAGATCGTCGAGAAAATGGCTGAAGCCATCTACATCGCCACTAACGTGATGCAAAACACGATGGTGGTGGGACTGGAGTCCTCGGCAGTCTCGATGGACTTGCTCGAATACATCGAGATCATGAAGCACCCAGAGGTGATGGCTGTTCGCCAGAACATGGAGCCTACGTCTACGAGCATTGATTTGCTCAACAAGACAATCTCCAAGGTAATGCACACGGATGCTAGTATTGCAGGAAACACCATTTGTTTATCCGTGCGAGCTAAGCTCGTGCGTGAGGCGCAGATGCTGCAGTGCTTGGGCGTACGTGGCTTTACCAAAGAAATCAACTCTGATGTGTTCAAGCATCCGATCATGCGCGGCTTTACTGAAGGCATGCGCAAGTTCCATGATGCCTTGATCGAATCACGCTCAGCATCGATGTCGCTGTTCTACAGTACAGCGCCACTGAAGTTGGCAGAGTATTTTGCGCGTAAGCTGCAGCTGCTTTGCATGACAGTAGAGCGTTTGCACAAGGGAGATTGCGGCTCAACTCGCTATCTGAACTTCTTGATCCGTGATAAGGAACCAGGCACCAATGGGCGCCCTGGCCGTAAATGCGATCTGGATATCCTCGAAGGCAAGTACTACATGGACGACGAGTCAGGCACGCTGAAGATGGTGCGCCGCTCCGATAAGCATCTCATTGGCAAGCAACTGAAAATGCGCTTTGCCTTCATGGGATGTAAGCACGCAGATAAGAACGGTATTTGCGAGACGTGTTACGGGGGTTTGGCTGAATCGGTGCCTAAGGGCTCTAACATCGGCCACATTACTTCTAGTGCGTCCACGCAGCAATCGTCTCAGCTGATCTTGTCAACGAAGCACTTCTTGGGCTCATCGGTGATTGAGTTGATTGAGATTGATGAAGCGTACCGCAGCTTCATCAAGGCGTCCAGTAGTGGAACGGAATACATGTTCTGTCCTGAGCTGGAGCAGCTCAATGCAAAGTTCATCATCTCTAGCTACTCGGCTAGAGGCATGACAGATATCCGCGAGGCTGACAACGTGCGCCGCTTGGGCATCACGCATGTAAGTGACATTGAGTCCATCACGATCATGACCACTGACCAGTTCGGTGAGATTATCTACACACCCATTGACTTGAACATTGCAAGACGCAATGCGTCTATGACGTATGACATGCTCGAACATATCAAGCAAGTGGGTTGGGACTTTGATGAAAAGAGCAACTACATTGTTCCGCTGCAGGGCTGGGACTTCAGTAAGTCTGCTTTCACGCTCCCCATGCGTGACCACAACATGTCCGATTACGCTAAGCTCATCACGAGCATTATCGAGTCGAGCAAAGAAAAGCACAAGAAACGCCAGAAAAACCAGACCACGCCAGAGCAAGTGTTCTTTGAACTCTATGACACACTCAACTCCCGCTTGAGTGTGAATGCTGCTTTGGTGGATGTGATCATTCTTGCCGCGATGGTGAAGTCTATTGAAAACAAGGACTACGCTTTGCCCAAGGGTGACGATAATGGTGAGATCGGCGTGACTGCGCTTACGATTCCTAATCGCAGCAGTGGGGCAGCTATGGCGTTTGAAAAGCATCGTGAGGTGCTTATGAACACCGATAGCTTTGACCCCGACGGTCGTTGTGACCATTTGATGGATGTATTCATTTGTCCGCAAGAGACTGTGATGCACCGCCGCCCTGACATCTTTAAGTCAGGACGTAAGTAAACCATAAAGGCCAGGGCTCAATGCCCTGGCTGATATGCTGTGTTCTTTTTTACTTTCGTATGTAATAGTACGATATATACGAAAGTATAGATATTCACTGTAAGGTGAGTGCTCGTGCACTCCCTTAACCATAACAGGATATGTTGTATGATGTTAATTCCAAAATTGTTCGTGCTTACACGAGCGACACACTTCTTTAAAATATCGGTTATTAACGACAGTAATGTGCGCAAACTCATCTATGTGTTTGTGCGCCGGTTTGTGAAAGTGGCTCCTCCCAGAGGCATGGTGCAGATGGAAACTCCGGAGATGACCACGTATGCGGCATCTGACGATAAGCGTACTGAGTTTCGTTTTCACATTAACTGCTTGCCTGACTTTCTCAAGCATTTGGAATTCCACGGGATTAAGAAAGAGACGTACATTGAAAATGTATTGCCCTTAATTCCTCCCGATGTAGTAGAGATCAAGACACGGCCCGAGTGGGTATTGCGCCCTGAAGACCAAGCCATTTGCTCAGCGTACATCAAAGAAGACAATGAGATTCGCTCTAAGTTTGTGGGACTGCAAACCGGTGACGGCAAGACTGTAACGAGTCTATCCAGCATTACTGGGCGTTTCATCATTATCATCAAGCCAATGTACATTGGCAAGTGGACTAAAGACATTGCTGAAATCTTGGATATCAATACCAAGGAAGAAGCCATTGCAGTGCAAGGCATGGAAGACCTTAAAGCTTTGCTCATGCTCGCAGCCACTCCTGGAGGGTTAGATGACATCAAGGTCATCATCATCTCCAATAAGACCATTCAGATGTACTACGATCTCTACGAGAAACTCGGTAACGGGATTCTCAATGAAGGTTACATGTGTACACCCGAAGAGCTCTTTAACCACTGCCGAGTATCTACTCGGTTGATCGATGAAGCCCATAAGGACTTCCACCTGAACTTCAAGATCGATCTGTACTCTAACGTTGCTAAGAGTGTCTCACTGTCTGCTACGATGCTTCACGATGATCCATTCATCGAGAACATGCAAAAGCTGCAGTTTCCTCCAGAAACACGTTATAAGGGTGTAGTGATTAAGAAGTACGCACACTCCTTTGGTGTGTCGTATCACTTGGCATATAACAGAAAGGTAAAGACCACTGAGTTTGGCCAGTCTACCTATTCGCACAATGCTTTCGAGAAATCCATCCTCAAAGATGAGGCGTTCTTTCAAAGCTATGCGGCGATGGTTAAAGACTGGGTGGATGAAGGGTATATCAGCAAGAAGGAGCCCGGAGAGCGAGCCATTGTGTTTGCTTCTACCAAGGAGATGTGCACTAAGCTCACCGCTTACTTACAAGCAGAGTATCCTGACTTGACCGTCAGGCGTTATGTCCAAGGTGATCCTTACAAGGAGAACTATCTGGAGTGCGACATCCGTGTTACGACAGTGCTCTCTGGTGGCACAGCCCACGACGTAAAGCACTTGATTGCTGCTTTCCTTACGATTGCTTTGAAATCTCTGCAAGCAAACATTCAAGTGCTGGGGCGGCTGCGCAAGATCCAAGACAAGATCGTGCGCTTTTACTTCTTCACCTGTATGGACGTAGGTAAGCAAATCGCTTACCATGAGGAGAAAGAAAAGCTCATGCGAGAGCGTGCAGCTACTTACGTTTACAAACAATACCAACGAAGGATTTAATCCTTACGGCATAATCCCACATACAGAGCCAAACACTCTGTATGTGGTTAAATCAAAGAAAGGCAAACAATGACATACGAAGAAAAAGATGCTGCCAAGCGCAAAGCTTATCATGAATTGACTGACACACTCAGCCATGACCAAATGCAATTGCTCAATGTGATTTTGGACGCCAGTGATGTGTGCCCTACCTGCTGCAATACTTATCCGGACAACATCGCCATGGACGAGCCAATGCATCCGCGTTATGTGGCTGGGTACAAAGCTGGCCACAAGGCGGGTAGAAAGCGGGGCCCTCTTCCAGAAAAGAAAGAGGAAACCCCTCGCGTTGTAGAGTACCATGTGTTCCGGGCGCACTGCAAGTGTTGCAACACATTGTACGAATACCAGGGCAAAGACATCCAGACCATAGAACTGGGTTCTAGCAGGATAACGCGGCGTTCTGGAAAAGGCATTCGTTGTACACAATGCCAAACGTTCATCGAACATGTACCAGTTCCTTACTACCAAAAAGTATCGCCTACTAACGGTCGTGTACTAATTTGATAGTTATTGGGTGCGGCCCGAAACCGAAACACTGAGACCTGGTCTATCAGTGGATTTACCTAACCCACTCACGCGTAAAGGCTTTGTAGACTAATGTCTGGATGTCTTCTCTGTCTACAGCTATACATGATTACTATTAATATGTAGAGTAATTACATTATCTTTAATGTTTCTTTCCTATCCTTTCTAGTCGTTAAGTAGATGATTGGTTACTCTACAATCCTTTCGAGGTTTGGCTTGAATGGAGTGTTTGTTTTGGGATTTTTTTGGTTTTTTGATACAACT